>ENA-OPZC01000008-OPZC01000008.1-human-gut-metagenome-genome-assembly--contig:-NODE-8-length-35565-cov-1.750296_pt1 | contig 35565 bp, 29 predicted proteins | sample MGYA00242477_ERZ504491 | MGnify/ENA primary metagenome ERZ504491 (study PRJEB26092, sample SAMD00036249) | human gut metagenome | host: Homo sapiens | study: EMG produced TPA metagenomics assembly of the... | reverse complement strand
AGTAATTCCACTTAATGATTTACCTGGTTTTACTAACAAAATGCAGGATTTTTCATCTCCGTCTATTAGTGATTCTGCACTTCCTCCTACGGTACCATCTGTAGGTGTTGGATGTGAGGTGCTGATTGTCCAATTGTTACGGTCTAAATCAGTATAGCCTGCAATGTCGCGCACATGAATCTCTGAAGTGGTACTTACGTTACTACCGTCAGTTGATGATACGGTAATGGTGGCATTCCCTTGGGATTTTGTCGTGATTTTTCCGTAGTTGTCTACATATACTACTTGTGGGTCAGAAGATGAGAAAGTGACATCTGTATTCCATGCATTTTCCGGGAAGACAGAAATTTCTTTTCCTAAATCGATTTCCACACCCGATGCAAGTGTTAATGTTCGGTAGGCTTTTGATATTTCAATTGAGCTGACAGAATAAATTTGTTTATTAACTTCGATGATGCAAGATGCCCACATGTCTGTATTGTTGGTAGACCATGTAGTGAGTGTGGCTTCTCCTTCACCTACAGCTGTTACTTCTCCTGACTCATTTACGGTAAACACAGATTCATTACTACTTGTATAGCGGTAAGCATATTCGTCTTTATCAATGGCATCTTCGGGGAATAAAGTGATTTGAGCAGTCCACGTATCCCCTGGGTAAAGGGATACATGATTGGTTTCTCCTGTCTCAGTGAAAGCCATGGAAGTTACTTTTATACTATTATCTACATTTTCTTCACTGCAACTTGTGGCAGCTAGGGCTGCACAGATAAATAAACTGCTATATAATATGATAGGTTTTAATAATTTCATAGTTTACAATTTTAAGTTGGTTAGACTATCGATTCATTTTCCATTTTTCATCTTCCCAGTTGCTGTCAGTTATGTTGTATAACTCAGCGGGTGTTGCCGGATAACCTAAAGCGTTGATTTCTGCCTTCAATGCATCAATATCTTCTTGATATACGATAAAAGGTTTGGTTCCATAATCGTTGATTTCTGTATCGACCGGAGTCAGGAAGCCCCAGTCTTCAAAGAATTGAAGGAGATTTATCTTGGAGTATTTGCACGATTGGCGTACAAAATCCAACTGTAAAATGCCTTGCGTTTTTACTGTAGTATCCAAGTTAGGAGTTACACGGAAGTGTTCGTATAAATCAGGATAGAAATCTGTATAGCCGTTTGCATCCATAAATAATTTCAATTGCCAGAAAGGAACCAGTTTGCAAGTGTACATGTGTTCTTCGGTAATGCCGTCGGCTTTCCAGTTCCACATGCAGTGTGGGTTATTTCCTGTAACGATGTAGTCAATTGCTTCTTGGTAGTAGGTTTTTCCTGTAGAAGTTTGTACGCTGTTTAACTTAGATTCTCCACTCAGGTATATTGATACATCCATTGACATAATGTTGTTGGTAACTTCTGTCGTACCAGTCCATTTGAGTCCCGGACGAGTCTGATTGCTATGACCGATTTCATGTCCGAGTACCCATGAGCGTGCTTTCATTCTTTCAGGGCTACAGAACACTTCAGCATAACTGGGCACATATGCAGTGTGGTTAGTAGAAGAGTAAGGATTCTTGCTCTGATGTTCGATATGGAGATACATTCGGTTGGCAAACAAGCGTTTGTCAGGGTTGTTATGATATTTGAACAGCCCCATCAGTGCCCATTCTCTTTCTACTACCGTGTCGAAAAGGTCTACCATTTCTTTGATGGGAGTCTGGTAACTCATATAGTCTTGTACGGCCCATGTGATGACGACGTATTTTCCAACTACATCGATATCTTGCCAGCGAGTATTGCGAAGCATCTCTTCCCATTCTTCCTGGGTTGTGTTGTTGCGTACGTCATAATATCCATTTACTTTTCCAAACGGGAAGTGGACAGTTACGGTCTTTGCTTCAGCGGCTTCTTTGTCTGCTTCGCTTAGTTCCAGAGGAATGTAGTCTTGTGTGAGGTTTTGAATGTATACCAATCCCCCTGTTTCTACTTTGACTTTGTTCTCACCTTGTTTCAAAGCGTATGTTCTAGCTCCGTTGTAGCCACCATTTACCAAATCCTGTACTATCATAGACACATTCTGTCCGTGAGTATCTCCCACAAGAACCAGTACTTCCTCGCCTTGTTCTACATAGATACCGGTAGGGTTGTCTCTTAATCCATATTCGGAAGTCTTCAATATGGAAGCCATGATGGATGGAGTTTGGTAAGGTCTGTAGTCGGCAATACGGTATGCTTTGTCGTAAGTTCCTTTTAATAGAGCCAAAGCCAGCTTCTGATAAGTTTCTCCCGGCATTTTTGTAATTTCTTTTTCTGTGACTCCTTCTCGTAAGGCAGAACAAGTTTCGTCGGTAAATATGGTCGTATAATCAAATTTGTTTTGATTTGTCTGGTAGAAATCCATTTCTGCACAGCTGATTCGGTTGTTGTGGGCTGACTGGATTTCAAAACGTACCTGCTTAACGTCTGTATAACTTTGTTCAAGCTGGATGGTGGTCGGAGTATAGTTCTTGTCCCCACGAGCACATTCTGCTACTTTTGTCCATTCAGAGCTTCCATTGGTCATGACATAGACATTGAACTCGTTGAAAGCTCCATAGCGTGTGCCATTGTCTGTTCTAGGGGTGTAGACAATATAATCCAACTGGGCAAGAGATTTGAATGTATAATCAATGATAAATGGCCAATCAGAGAAAGCACCGAATTTAGAGTTGAAATAGCTTGAATAATCGCCATCGAAAGATTTTTCAATGCCACGGTCTTCTTGTTCTGTTTCTTCCGTAGTGGCGGTAGCACTTGCTACTTCAATCTTAATATCATCTGAGCCTGTAGAAGCGGCTTGACTTACGCTGATATCACGGCGCAAGGTTTTGTAGGTAAGTGATAATACAGTGCTTCTAGATGTTAGATAGGCTGTGGGTGTTGCGGTTACTTTTAATACTTTATCTTTTAACTCGAAAGTACACCAGTTCCCGCTTTCTGGTACAGCACATTGCAGAAGGCTGGGATCTATGTCTTCTGAAAAAATAAGCGTAACTTCCTGCTCACCTCCGCTGGAAGGAAATTCAATTTGCAGAGGTAATACGCGTACCCAGTCTGTCCTTCGTAATTCTTCGGAATCATCAGAACACCCGAAAAGAGAAAAAATCATTACGGTTAGTAAAAAGAAAACTGATTGTGTTAGTTTCTTTTTCTGCGTGTGAAGGTTTTCGTTTTTCATAACAGAAATTTTAGTATTAACAAAAAAGTAAACAATTCTCTAAATGGCTAGCTCGATATAGGAACTGACCATTAATGTGTCGCAAATGTAGAATCTTTGATTTTGTTTTACATTCTTTAAATTTCTGAGATGATTCTGTTTTAATATTGGCGGACGATATTATACCTTAATTTGGACGTTTAGTGTATAAGCAAAAGGTAAATTGAATGATTTTAGGAGTAAAGACTTGTTTCTCGGATATAAACCGTTTTTTGAGAAAACGGTGAATCATGTTTTATGTTCCCTTGTCTGGAAACAAATGTTTCGCATTGCGGAACCGTAAGTTTCACAGTGCGGAGCTCTTTGTTTCCGATAAGGAAAACATAGAAAACTCCTTGGAGAGGTGCATTCTTTTCCAAGGAGCTTTGCTAACTATATTATAAAGGAAAAAGGTGTTTAAAATAGAATCCGTTCTTTCTCCTTTTCCTCGTACACTTTGCGGAGTAATTCCGAAAAAGTTCTTGAATAATTTGCTGAAGTAACGTGGAGATGAGAATCCCACTTGCATGGATACTTCTGAAATATTTAGTTCCGGATGTTCTTTCAGAAGGGACATAGCTTCTTCTAGTTTGATTTTTAGAATAAATTCGTTGGGTGGAAGACCAACCAACTGCTTGAATTTAGTATATAGTTTGCTACGACCCATGCAAAGAGCGTTGGCCAAGCTTGCTACATCAAAATCTGGATTTGTAAAGTTCTCGCGTATAATGTCAATGCATTTTTGCAATAGCTTTCTGTCACTTTCACTGATAGCATCTTCGGCACTTGTTTCGGGTATTGCCTTATTGGTGTAATAAGCCTTCAAACGACTTTTGTTTTTCAATAAATTGCGGCAACGTGCCAGTAGCATCCGGATGTCGAACGGCTTGATGATGTAGTCATCAGCTCCGAAACGGAACGCTTCTATCATCTGTTCGGTAGACATCTGAGCTGTGATGAGAATGACAGATACCTGAGCCAGCTCAATGTTGTTTTTTATTTTATAGCACAATTCTTTTCCGGACATTTCAGGAATAATCAGGTCAGTAATGACCAGTTCAGGTTGAATTTCCTGAGCTTTCTCCCAGCCATCTTTTCCGTTATGGGTTACGTGTACCTCATAGGTCGCTTCCAAAGTTTCTTTTAAGATGGCGCATAACTCTTCATTGTCTTCGACTAGTAGCAGTATGGGTTTCTCTTTTTCGTTATGTTCTTCTGAAGGTTCCGCTTCTTTTTTATCAGTTTCTTCTGCAAAGGCTGGAACCGGCGACTGTTCGGCTTCCTGTGGAAGAATGACCGATTCTTCTGTGGCTTGAACCAGTTCATCAGAAGTGAAATGTGATTGACCAAGTGGCAAACTGATGGTAAACTGGCTTCCTTCTCCGAGTTTGCTGGCTACCTGAATAGTTCCGTGGTGTAGTTCTATGATATTTTTGGCGATAAACAATCCGAGTCCCGTACCTGTAGGTACGTTTCCTGAATTGTTTTTAGCTTGATAGAACAGATCAAATATTTGTGTAAGGTCTTTTTCTGCCATTCCACACCCTGTGTCGGCCACGGTAATGACAGCCTGGTTCTTGATTTTCCGGATGTTTACGGTGATACTTCCTTTGGGTGGAGTGTATTTTAAGGCATTTAATAGAAGATTGGATATTACTTTTTGCATTTGTAAAGGATCAATCCATGTCGGTAAATGCTCTGTTAGTGCATCTATCTTGAAGTTTATTTCTTTTTGGTGTGCATATTCAATAAATGGCAGACAAGTCTGTTTGATAAATTCTACCAGTTCTTGTTCTTCCACTCGTAGTGTGACGCATCCTTGTTCCTGTTTGCGGAAGTCTAAGAGTTCAGATATCAGTCTTCGCATATCCCATGCATTCTTATAGATGCGCACCAGCCGGTTATGGATGGTATTCTGTAAGTTGTCCGTTTGTATCAAGGTTTCCAGTTGCCCTAAGATTAAAGTCAGCGGAGTTCTGAATTCATGAGATACATTGGTGAAAAAGTCAATTTTCATTTGATTGATGGCCTCAATATGTTCTTTTTCCTTTTGTGCTGAGGCTAGCGAAGCACGTAGTCTGGTTTGCCGGATGACAAAGGAAAGGATGATAAATATTATACCTCCTGTAATACATGTATATAATAGATAAGCCCAAATGCTGGCATAGAAAGGAGGCGCTACATGAATATTCAGACAGGTTTCTTCTACTTTACCTTTCCGGAAATAATCGGACGAACCTTTAAGGTATAGTTGCCCGGTGAAAGGTTGGTGTAGGTGATATGTTTGCCTAGCATGCGGTTCCAGCTATGGTCGAATCCTTCCAGAGTGTATTCAAACTGGAATGCACATCGTCTATGTAGCTGAATGTGGCTATTTCAATTGTAAGGTTATTTTGATTGTGCTTTAAATGAATCTCTTGAGTCTTGTCTAGTATAGAAGATAGTATGCCGGTTTCATCTCCAGGCTGTATGGTCTTATTAAAGATAGAAAGCTGGTCAAAATGTGGATGTGGAGGCAGGGTTTCGGTAGTTTCTTTTTCAAGAACGGCCATACCATTGGTTCCTCCTATATATAAATATCCTTTTTTATCTCTAAACAGGCAAGAGCCTAGACTATAGCTTTGATTGAATAGTCTGTAGGTATTTTCTATTGTTTCTGTTTGTGTGTTAAATAAGGAAATGCCATTTCCATGAATCAGATACAGACAGTTCTTTTCTTTAGAGTCTCCTATATAATAACAAAAATTGCTTGGAAGTGACAGATTCTGTGTACTATATTGTTTAAACGAATCTTCTTTTCTCTGATAATGGAACATACCTGCTCCAGTAGTGCCTACATAAATTTCTCCATATCTGTCTTCAAAAATGTGCGATACTCCTCCCAAAGACAAAGGAGCTGACAGGTATTTTGTAATATGTGAGGTCGTGAGGTCTATACAAATGACTCCTCCCCGTGATAATCCCAGCCATAAGCGGTTGTGACTGTCGAGTAAAATGGTTTCGTAGGTAAAATATTTTTTTACCAACTGATTTACCTCCGGATTTTGACTGATTTCGGAAAACGTTTCTGTTTTTTTATCCATGTATACCGCTCCTCCTTGTGTGAGCAGCAATAACCCTTCCCGATAAGGTTGAATACTGTTTACAATGTCATGGGGAAGAGAAGACGGATCGTCTTTCTGGTGGTGCAAGCTATGTCCTTTTTTAGTTCGGGTGTCAAAGATATAAAGTCCTCCAAAATGTGTTCCTACATACAATATCTCTGTTTCAGGGTCGAAGTAAATGGATTTTAAGTTGTTGCTTCCTATGCTTTGGGGGTTCCCAGGCTGGTGTGTGTAATGAGTGAACTTGCCAGTCTGTAGGTTTAGCTGATTAAGTCCACCTCCTTCGGTACAGATCCATAGATTGCCGGACAAATCTTCAGTCATTTTACTGACAACGGGGAAGTTAAGCCAGTCTGTTCGAAGCGGGTTGGCATGATAGAAATAGTTTCTTTCGACTTCCGGATTAAAAATATTGACTCCTCCGAAATACGTACCAGCCCAGATATTACCTTGTTTGTCTTTATGAAGGGCAAGAATGGAATTATGGCTTAATGTATTAGGAGAATCTCCATATTCGGTGTAATGACTCCACGAATTAGTTTTGGGGATGATAACAGTCAATACCTCTGAAAGTTCCAATCCAGATATTCCCGGAATTGTCCTCGTTGATACAGCGTATCTGATTATGTGACAGTTCACCCCGGGCATTCGTGTAGTGAGTGATGATATTCTGTGAAGGAGAGAAGCGGTATACTCCACTCCAGCTTCCTATCCAGACATTATTAGAATGGTCTACAAATAAGCATTTGGCATCGTTATTGAAACTTGCCAACTTCGTTTGTCCGGATGGTTCTTTCCGAGGAATAGCAGAAAGACGTGCCGGACTGATGGCCCAGATTGTATCATTTTTTACATAGAGATGAGTGGCTTGATAGAACTGGGGCGGGAATTGTGTGAACCGTACCAGCTTTTTTTTCTTGTTCGGTGTAATAATAGATGCCGTCTTTGCAAGCGGCCCATAAAGTGTCTTGTTCACAAAAAAGACTTCTGACATCTTTCTCTATCAGGATGGTGAATTTCTCTTGATACAGGTCGAAGCTGCACACTTTTCCTTGTGCCAGCAAATAGAGCTTTCCTTTTTTATTACCGCATATTTGATCGATTCCATCTGTGGAAAAAGTTTGGAAATCTTCAGGAATGGCATAGGTGCTGACGCTGGTACCGTTGTAACGATTTAATCCCTCACTGGTTCCCAGCCATACGGCTCCAATTTCGTCTTGGTAAATGGTTTGTATGCGAACTTGTGAAAGTCCGTCTGCAATACCTAAATGTTTGAAGTAAAGATTTTGAGCCTGGCATGTAAAAATGAATAGCAATCCGATAATTCCTGATACGATGTTCTTCATAATTTTGTGAATGACTTTTACATAAATGCAAAAGTAAGAAAAAAGTAGTTGAAAAAGGATTTTCAATGAAAAAAGAGACAAGCTTTTGATGGGACGAAAAAAATGAAGGTTAGATTCGTCCGAAGAATGTGCACTATTCGTCCAAACGGAGAAAATGTTAGCAGATTCTATACGGAGAGTAAGGGATAGAGAGACTTTTCCTTACTATTTTTGTGATGAGCAGAATGGGATTTGCTCATTAATTAAAGAATACGAGAAACTAAAAACCGAATAAAACCGTAAAAAGGAGCCGACAGTAAGTAAAGGTTGCTTTAACTTAAAGAAAAACTATGAAACATTTTTGGATGTGTGCCTGTCTGTTGTTTTCAACCCTCACAGTTTGGGGGCAGACGAATTTCAGAAAATCGGAAATAAAGGAAGTAATGAAGCGTGTGGCTGACTGGCAGATAGCCAATCCGGACCAACGTCATGAACATGGTGATTTGGATTGGACCAATGCGGCGTTGTACATGGGTATGATAGACTGGGCAGAGCTGACAGAAGGGGAGGATGGTAACCGAACATATTATGACTGGCTTCTGAAGATAGGAAGACGCAATCATTTTCAGATGGGGAAATGGATGTACCATGCCGACTTTATTGCCGTGGGGCAGCCTTTCATTGATCTGTATCAGAAGTATAAGGAACAGAAGATGATTACACCTGTAATGGCACGAGCCAACTGGGTGGTAGAGAATATGCCGATGGCTTCCATGCAGTTGGATTATGGCAAGATGGAAACCTTGACACGCTGGTCATGGTGTGATGCGCTGTTTATGGCGCCTCCTGTGTATGCCAAGCTTTACGGGCAGACTTTAGACAGAAAGTACCTTGATTTTATGAACCGGGAATACAAGGCTACCTACGATTTGCTTTTTGACAAAGAAGAAAATCTCTTTTATCGTGACACTCGCTATATAGGTAAACAGGAAGCAAACGGGAAGAAGGTATTCTGGGGGCGTGGAAACGGATGGGTACTTGGTGGATTGGCTGAAATTCTGAAAGCATTGCCTGCAGATGAACCTTCCCGGAAATTTTATCAGGAATTATTTGTGACACTGGCTACGAGAGTAGCCGAATTGCAAAGTGCTGACGGTTACTGGCATGCCAGTCTGTTGGATCCGGCATCTTATCCCTCACCGGAAACCAGTGCGACAGGATTCATCGTATATGCACTTGCTTATGGGGTAAACCAGCATTTACTGGGCAAAGATGCTTTTTTGCCGGTTTTGGAAAAAGGCTGGAAAGCTTTGACCGATGCGGTAGAAAAGAATGGGAAGTTGGGATATGTACAGCCTATTGGCGCCGACCCCAGGAAAGTGACTCGCGACATGACGGAAGTGTATGGTGTGGGAGCTTTCCTGATGGCCGGATGTGAATTGTATAAAATGTCAGAAAAATGAAACTACATAAGATTATAGGAGCGTGCCTGTTGTCTGGTCTGTGTGCGACAGGTGCTTTTCAAGAGAGGTAATCAGCTTTAATGACGGCTGGCTGTTTAAAAAAGGGCCGTTTGCTACAGACATGATGAAGGCAGCTGCCCAGTGGGAAGGTAAGTGGACAGAAGTTACCATTCCTCATACTTGGAATGCGAAGGATATGCAGGTGAAGACAAACTCCTTTTATGAGGGGGCGGCTTATTATCGGAAGACTTATTTGATTCCTGAGACCATGAAGGGGAAACGTTTGTTCTTGCGCTTTGAAGGTGTAGGTACTTGTACGGAAGTGTATGTCAACGGTTATCTAGTGGGTACACACAAGGGAGGATATTCCGCCTTTGTCTGTGAGATTGGTGAGCAGGTAAAATATGGAGAAAGCAATGAGATTGTGGTGAAGGCTGACAATACAGCTCGTCCAGATGTCATTCCGGTGAACCACAGTCTTTTTGGAGTATACGGAGGTATCTATCGCCCGGTGTCGTTGGTAGTGACAGAGCCTTGCCATATTGCGGTGGAAGATTATGCTTCTCCGGGAGTTTATGTTACACAGAAAAATGTGTCGAAAAGTGCAGCAGAAGTGAATGTAAAGGTGAAGCTGGACAACGCTTCCTTGCAACCGGAAGCACTGGAACTGGAGAATGCAATCTATGATGCGGAAGGCAAGCTGGTGAAGAAGCATGTACGCAGTTTGGAACTGACCCCGCAAGGAATGCAGTCGTATACGGCTTCTTTCCAATTAAAACGTCCGCATTTGTGGCAGGGACGGAAAGATCCTTATTTATATAAGGTAGTATCCCGTCTGAAGCAGGAGGGACGGGTGATTGATGAAGTGGTACAGCCGTTGGGTATCCGTAAATATGAAATTGTAGCCGGGAAAGGTTTCTTCCTGAATGGAGAGAAATATCCCATGTATGGAGTAACCCGCCATCAGGACTGGTGGGGAAAAGGCAGTGCGTTGACAAATCAGGAACATGACGCGGATTTGGCTATGATTATGGATATTGGAGCTACTACCATTCGCTTGGCACATTATCAGCAGGCAGAGTATATGTATGCCAAATGCGATAGTCTGGGACTGATAGTCTGGGCTGAGATTCCTTTTGTAAATCGGGTGACGGGGCAGGAATGGGATAATGCCCATCAGCAGATGAGAGAATTGGTCCGACAGAATTTTAATCACCCTTCCATTTATATTTGGGGAATTCATAATGAGGTGTATCATCCGCATGGTTACACAGCTGCATTGACCCGTTCGTTGCATGATGTATGTAAGACGGATGATCCGGACCGTTATACAGCAGCTGTAAACGGGTATGGACATGCAGAACATCCGGTGAACCAGAATGCAGATGTTCAAGGAATGAACCGCTACTTTGGCTGGTATGAACGAAAGATACAGGATATTAAGCCTTGGGTGGAAGGTCTGGAAAAAAATTATCCCTGGCAGAAACTGATGTTGACAGAGTATGGGGCGGATGCGAACTTGGAGCATCAAACTGAATACCTAGGAGATGCCTTGAACTGGGGAAAACCTTTTTATCCTGAAACTTTCCAGACAAAAGTGCATGAGTATCAGTGGAGCGTGATTGCCGAACATCCTTACATTATTGCTTCTTACTTGTGGAATATGTTTGATTTTGCTGTGCCTATGTGGGAGCGTGGAGGAGTTCCTGCACGTAACTTGAAGGGAATGGTGACTTTCGACCGTAAGATTAAGAAGGATTCCTATTATTGGTATAAAGCTAATTGGAGTAAGGAACCTGTACTTTATCAGACACAGCGCCGTAATGTGGACAGAGAAAGAAAAGAAACTTCCGTAACTGTGTATTCCAATATTGGAACTCCGGTGGTATACCTGAACGGGAAACCTTTGGAAGGCATCCGTCAAGGATATACAGAGGTACACTATGTATTTGATAAAGTGACGCTGGCTCAAGGAAAAAATATATTGAAGGCTGTAGTCAGCTATCAGGGAAAAGAATATGTAGATGAGATAGAATGGAACTATACTGGTGAAAAGAATAGGGGGACTATTGTGCATGAGAATAAGAAAGAGCATGCAGGATGGTAATAAAAAACGGGGCTTTTAAGGCCCCGTTTTTTTATGTTATTCGCTGATTTCTACCCGGTTTACTTTTTCCAGTAAGAATCGGTTTTGATTCCAGTGAAAAGGTCGGTAGGCATTATTCGTTTTAATCTTGTTTTGCTTAAAGATTAGTCCGTCTACTGACTTGGCGTATAGGATGGGCGCATCGAATGTGTCAAATTCATTGTCTGTAATCTGGATGGCGCCTGGTTTTCCTCCGTGGAAATATTTTACCTGATGCTCCAAATCGGGAATTTCCGGATAAATGGAAATTACGGCGTTGGTAAATTGGAACATATTGGTCAGTGCATTGATGAACCGGTTGTGACGGATGATTACCTCTCGGCAGGCACCGGTTTCATACCAGCCGTTGCAGTCACCACACAACAAAATAGCTGTTCCTGAAGTATGGTCAAACAGGTTGTTTTCTACGATTGTTTTTTTAGGTGTACTGAACAGAGAGCCTCTGGCGCGGTTGTTGCGGATGGTATTACCGGCAAAATAAACCTCTGGTGTCCATGTCAGGTTTTCAATGCCGAAGTCAGTCTGTTCGTTTAAACCTTCAGGAAGTGGCTGACTGAAACGGATGATAAATTCACGGGCGCCGTCTGCTGTCGGTTTATCTGAGGCTGTAATGCGTTCAATACAATTCTTTTCATCCAGCAGTTCCATGGTTTGTGAACGAATGAACTGTACGCTGTCGCCGGGAAATCCCCAGTCAAATCCCCATGACTGGTCGTGCATGTAACGTGCTTTGAGGGTGTGGGTATCAATTTGTTGGAGTACTTTCAAGTAGGTTCCATGTATATTGATGGCATCGTCCATCATACCTTCATACAATCCGTTGACAGAGGTGATTTTTCCTTTACACTGAGAAAAATGGGTTGCATCGGCCTGAGTAGTGAAATAGCGGGAGTCGTTTTCTCCTTTCAAACATACACCAAAACCATCCATCGTGATGTCATCACATAGCTGGGCTAACAGTCCCATGCCTTGTGCATAGTGTACCTTGACATTCTTTATTGTGGTTCGGGTATTATGTGACAGGAAGATACCGGGAGTCGGACGGTCCCATGAGCGCATGGCGACAATAGTCCCTGCCGGAAGTCGTTTGTCTTTCCATTTAGGGGCATGTATCAAATTCTTTCCTACCAGAGAACAACCTTTGGTTGGGCAGCTGATGTCGCTGGTGTTGTATACAATGTGCCGGCTGGCCTTTTCAAAAGCGATACCCGACATCGGGCGAAGTTTCCAACCTTCTCCCTTTGTTTCGAAAACAGAGTCTTTTGTCAGGTGGTATTCTACCCATGGAGCAGGTTGAAAGGTAATTCCTTTTTCTCCTTCATTTTTTATAATTTCCACTTGAGCTATGTGTGGGTTAGCAAAATCAATGCTGAAATTTTGCAACGTGCAGTCTGTACTTCTAAGCAGAGATATCGGAATCATTTGTCCATGGAAGATAAATTCCGCTCCGTTGCCTTCTATTGTCAGCGATTTCATATCCTCCAGTGCCAGACCTACTTTTTTAGGATTATCCTGGTCGTGGTTGGAGATGTAGTAAGTACGTTCTGCAGCTCCTTCAGGATAGAAATGATAGGTCCCGCTTTGAAAGCATAAGGTTACCGTTTCTCCGTCCTTTACTTCATTCTTAATTTTTGCAAGTGCCTTCTCCATGCGGGCAGACATATTGCTCTTCTTTCCCGGTTGAATACCGAAGCGTGCCATGTCATACACATGTTGTGCGTATAGAGGGAGGCAGAATACGGTAAACAATGCCATGAATTTCAGTCTTATTTTCATAGTGTTACATTTATAAGTGTAAAAGTGATTCGTAGGGCAAAATAAGTGATTTTCTTTTATCTTGTGGAGAGTTGCCTCTCTTTTTGGTATGGAGATCAAAAACCTGTCAGAAATAAAAATCCCCGCCTTGCTTGTTGAACAAAGCGGGGATCCTGTTTCAGTTATACAGTGAAATTATTTTTCAATGTCTACCAGTTCTACTTCAAAAATCAAAGTAGAGAAAGGTTGATTTTACCAGCTTCCTGTGCACCGTATCCCAGTTCCTGAGGAATATACAATTCCCATTTAGAACCTACCGGCATCATCTTCAGTGCTTCAGTCCATCCCGGAATTACACGGTTAACGGCCAATGTAATAGGCTCTTTAGAAGAGTCGAATTCAGTACCGTCAATCATTGTACCTTTGTAGTTTACTTTTACACGTGAAGTGTCAGCAGGCAAAGCTCCTGTACCCTTAGTGATGATTTTGTATTGCAAACCGCTGGCAGTTGTCTGAATACCTTCCTTGCTCTTGTTGTTAGCCAGGAATTCTTCATTCTGTTTCTTGTAGTCTGCATATTTAGCTTCCAATGCTTTTGACTTGATCAATTCTGCTTTCAGACGTACATAAGCACTTGCAGAGTCAGTTGTTACGATGCTCTGTTTCTTTACAGCAGCGATGAATCCAGCCAGGAAGTTATCTTTGTTCAAAGCCTGAGTAGAATCCTGTCCAAAGATCTGACGGTTGTTGTAGTCGAACATGTCACCGCTTACCTGCTGGCCAATCTGCATACCTGCCAGATAAGCTTTCTGCTTAGCGTCAGTTTCCTTGCAGCCTTGTTCCAGACCTTTGATGAAGTCTGCTACGTATGCTGAATCTACTCCCAGACGACCCTGTACATATTCCATCAATCCCTGAGTGTTTGTTACACCCATCATATAAGACAAAGAGTCTACATCGCTTTTCAGGTTTGCTTTCGGTCCCTGTGCTGTACATGATGCCAGGCTGGCTGCAGCGGCAAGCATCATAAAGAATGTACCTTTTTTCATTTGCTTTATGTTTTATAATACTTCAATTAATTCTACTTCGAAAATCAGTGTGCTGTGAGGCGGAATCATTTCGCCTGCACCTTGTGCACCGTATGCCAGATCTGACGGAATGTAGAGTTTCCATTTGGCACCTTCTGACATCAGCTGCAGTGCTTCCACCCATCCTTTGATTACCTGGTTCACACCGAACACAGCAGGCTCACCACGTTTGATAGAGCTGTCGAACAATGTACCGTCAATCAGTGTACCTTCATAGTGGCAACGTACGCGGTCGGTTGCTTTCGGTTTTTTACCGTTCCCTTCAGTGATTACTTCGTACTGCAATCCGCTTGGCAAGGTTACGATGTTCGGGTTTTTCTTGTTTTCTTCCAGGAAAGCCTTTCCCTTTTCTATGTTTTCTGCGTTCATTTTCTCTTCTAATTCAGTGAAATATTTGTTGACGATTTCACGTGCTTCATTGTGAGAAATTGCAGTTTGGTTTCCTTCCAATACGTCTTTGATAGCCTGTGCAAAGTCATTTACATCAATTGAACGAGCACCCATGCTCAATAGATTTTGGCCATCCCCAGACCAATGGCGTAGCTAAATTTATCCATAAACAGATTTTGTATTAATAAATGATTAACGGGGAGCAAAGGTATCTTTTTTCTGTGAATGTGAGGAATTTTGATTGATAAAATTTCTTATTTTTGGACGATGAAACTTTTTAATGATAATGTATCTAAAATCAGGAGGATAAGAAGATGAAAAATCTGGTAGTATTGACAGGAGCCGGCATGAGTGCGGAAAGTGGAATCAGTACGTTTCGCGATGCAGGAGGGCTTTGGGACCAGTATCCGGTGGAGCAGGTGGCTACCCCTGAAGGATATGCTGCCAATCCGAAGTTAGTGATTAATTTTTACAATGAACGCAGAAAGCAACTGCTTGAGGTGAAGCCGAACAGGGGGCATGAACTTTTAGCAGAGCTGGAGAAATATTTTCATGTGACCGTGATTACCCAGAATGTGGATAATCTGCACGAACGTGCAGGGAGTACAGAGGTAATTCATCTGCATGGGGAACTTACGAAAGTGACTTCCAGCTTTCAACCCAATAATCCACGTTTTATAAAAGAAGCTTAAGCCGGGGGAATATGAGGTGCGGATGGGAGACAAGGCGCCCGACGGTTCGCAGTTCCGTCCTTTTATTGTCTGGTTCGGAGAAGCGGTACCCATGATTGAAACCGCTATTGATTATGTGGATAAAGCGGATATATTTGTAATAATCGGTACTTCGCTGAATGTATATCCTGCTGCCGGCTTGCTGAACTACGTACATTCCGGGGTACCAGTCTATCTGATAGACCCTAAGGAAGTGCGCATTGCTTCCGGACGCGCGGTACATGTGATTCAGAAAGGAGCTTCCGAAGGAATGGAAGAATTAAAAAAAATGTTATTGGAAATACGAGATTAAACAAATTCTTTCTATATTTGTTATCATTTTAAACTGAGAATAGATACTAATTATTGTTTTAATAAACTGACTGATTATGAAAAAGTACATTTGCACAGTATGTGATTGGGTTTACGATCCGGAAGTAGGGGATCCAGAAGGTGGAATTGCTCCGGGTACAGCTTTTGAAGATATTCCAGAAGACTGGGTTTGTCCGGTTTGCGGAGTTGGAAAAGAAGATTTCCAGGTAGTAGAAGATTAATAAACTTTTCTTGATAAGGACGGCCTTCTAAAAAGTATGCCATATACTTTTAGAAGGCTGTTTTCATATCTTTATTCTTGTAGAATAATTCCCATTTTTTTCATCAGGAAACAGGCGTTCATGTTTTGAGCCACTCCTTCGCGCAGTTTATAGGAGAAAGTCAGTTCATTCTCCTTTATATCAGCTTCGAAACAGTAATTCCGTATTTCTTCAGGGAACTGTTTGATGAGGCTTCCTAACAGAAGGTCGTGCGTGGCTATAATGCCGTTGGCCTTCAGCTGCATAAACTGACGAATCAAATCAAAAGACCCTTTCTGTTTGTCCATGGAGTTGGTCCCTTTCAATATTTCATCCAGAATAATAAATAGCTGTTGTCCTTGATTCAGCAGGTCGATAATGCGTTTCAGCCGTTTCAGTTCGGCAAAGAAGTATGATTCATTATCGGAAAGTGAGTCAGAGGTGCGCAGGCTGGTAATGAGCTGATTGGGGTGAAGCCTGAGTCTCTCGCAGCATACAGGAGCTCCGATGCAGGCCAGCAGGTAATTCACGCCGATAGTTCTCAGGTAAGTGCTTTTTCCGGCCATATTGGCTCCGGTAATAATCAGGAAAAACGGACGCGACGGAATGGTGGCATCGTTTTTCACGCATTGTGAAGCTGGCATAAGGGGATGCCCCATTTGTGTGGCCAGAAAGCAGAAAGGCTTTTCTGTCAGTTCCGGGTAGGTGTATTGCGGATGATTGTAGGCAAAGGTACCCAGTGAACATAGGGCATCCAGTTCGCCCACAGTTTCCAGCCATTCGCTGATATGCTGTCCGTAGCGTACTTTCCATCGTTCTATGCGGACGATTTCCTGAAGCTGGAAAAAGATGCTTCCTTCCAATAACACATAAAGAAACTGGTTGTTGCGTAAATCCAGCCGGTCAAGCTCTTTGGATAATTGTTGTAAAGCCTGTACAGGTGACTGGCCGTTCAGGTTGAACCGTTCCATCAGTTCCTGCATGCCGGCTGACTTCCACTCTTCTGCTTTTGCCAGGGCGATGAGCCGGGCATATCCGTTCAGACTTTTCAATTGCTTTCCGTAGGTCTCCTGTATGTAGGTGGCCCGTTTGATAATTCCAAAACTGAGAACCAGGAAGATACCGAATGAAAGCCCCAACCAGGAAAATGAAGTCCATCCTGCCAGTGAAGTTATCAACAGGAGGCTGTTAATAACCGGTACTCCCCAGATAAAGGCTTTCACCCATCCGGCGTGCAGGTATTGTGCGGGACTCTGACTCCATGCCTGTATTTTTTCGCCATCGGATGACTGACCGTGGTGTACTAGTCCTGCCACACGGAACTGTTCGCGGAACAAGGTATGTTCGCTGATTTCCCGTATCATTTCCTGCCGTTTTTCGATGGAAGTTTTTTCATGCAGGTGATTTTGCAGCCATTCTGCCAGACGGACTTTTCCGAAAAAAGTACAGGTACGGTTGATTGACTGGAACAGGGAGCGTCGTCCAAATATATCCAGGTCGAATGAATAAGGATGCTCCGGATTGACGTATTCTTTCCCGTCCTCAAAAGAACTGTAATCCCCGGAAAGGGCTTGCAGCTCTTCTTGTATAATACGTGCCTGTGTTTCCAGCCATTCTTTGCGGATAAAAAAGCGGTTGTGTATTTTTACCAAAATAAAGAGCGGAAGGAAGGTAAGACAGATACAGACAATTAGCAGAGTAGTTTGATTAAAGAAAAAGTAAAGTCCTGCTATTCCTGCTATGAACAAAGCAAGGCGTAGCATGCTGATGCGGAAGATTTGCTTCTTTACCTGTTGCAATTGTCCTTCGGTGAGGGATAGTCTTTCTGTGTAGTGATTTTCTGGGTTCATGTTATTGTGTTTGTGTTAGTTGCACAAAGGAACGAAAAACTCCAGATACATGACTGAAAAAACTGTTAAAAGAAGAAATCCATTTGTATAATTCATGAATAAATCCCTTCTTTGCAATGAAATCGAGGATATTTCTTATTCAAGTGTGCGCGGTAACGCGTTTTCTTTTTCAGTAAATGCGTGTACGCACACACGTGCCTTTGTGAAGTGCTATGCAGAAAAACAAAAACATACGTCTTACCGACATTGCCCGCATGGCAAATGTATCGGTCGGTACCGTCGACAGAGTGATTCATAACCGTGGACGCGTGTCGGAAGAAAACATCCGGCGCGTGAAGGAAATCATGGAGCAGGTGGGGTATAAGCCTAACCTGATAGCGCGTTCGTTGGCGGTGAAGAAGCCGTGTCATCTGGTGGCACTGATTCCGGATTTCCGTCCGGGAGATTACTGGAGTGCGATGGAATATGGTATTCGTCGGGCAGAAGAAGAGTGGGAAAGCTATGGAGTGAAAGTTTCTGTGCTGACTTTTGACCAGTACAGCAAGGCCAGCTTTGAGCAGGCTGTTTCCCATTTGCAGGGGATGCCTGAAACGGTGGACGGAGTCATTGTCGGTACGCTCTTCAAGGAGGCTGTTATCCAGCTTTCCGAACATCTGGATGCGCGTGAGATTCCTTATGTGTATGTCGACTCGGATATAGAAGAGCAGGGCCGTCTGGCTTATTATGGCACGGATTCTGTGGCCGGAGGAGAGATTGGAGCCCGTATGCTATTGGCTTCCATGGCCTTTCAGGGAGATATTCTGGTCGCTCATATTCAGCATGACAAAGGCAGTATGTCCACGCAAGGACAGAAACGCTATTCCGGCTTCCTGCAATACCTGAAACAACAGGGCTATGAGGTGAATCTGGTGGAGGTAGATTTATGGATAGGCGATGAGGCTCACAACGAGCAGGTGCTGGACGAGGCTTTCCGAAATCATCCGGGCATTCGTGGAGCGGTTACGTTCAACTCTTCCTGCTACATTTTGGGAGATTATCTGGAAAAGCGGCAGAAGCACGAGATTCGGCTGGTAGGCTATGATTTGATTGACCCGAATGTGCGGTTACTGAACGAGGGGTATGTGCAGGCACTGATTGCACAGCGTCCGGAACTCCAGGGCTATAACGGAGTGAAGGCTTTGAGCCGGCTGTTGCTGTTCGATGAAAAACCGCAGGTGGTGAATCTGCTGCCGATAGACATTCTGTTGAAAGAGAATTATCAATTTTATAATAAAGTATCCAATTTATTGCTAATCTGATTATTATGGCAAACGAATTATTTAACGTGGCCGGCAAGGTCGTTGTAATGACTGGGGGAGCCGGTGTGTTGGGAAAAGGTATTTCCAAGTATTTGGCTGCACAAGGTGCAAAAATGGTCGTACTCGACCGCAGTGAAGAAGCTGGTAAAGCACTGGTAGATGAGATTGTAGCTCAGGGACATGAAGCTACTTTCCTCTATACGGACGTAATGAATAAGGAAGTGCTGGAACAGAACAAGAAAGATATTCTGGAAAAGTACGGACGCATTGACGTCTTGCTGAATGCTGCTGGTGGAAATATGGCTGGTGCAACCATTGCACCGGACAAGACTTTCTTCGACTTGCAGGTGGATGCTTTCAAGAAAGTAGTCGATTTGAACCTTTTCGGAACAGTACTGCCTACGATGGTATTTGCCGATGTAATGGTGAAACAGAAAAAAGGTTCTATCGTGAACTTCTGCTCTGAATCTGCCTTACGTCCGTTGACACGTGTGGTAGGTTACGGTGCAGCAAAGGCAGCCATTGCCAACTTTACAAAATACATGGCAGGCGAACTGGCTATCAAGTTTGGTGATGGCTTGCGTGTGAATGCCATTGCTCCGGGTTTCTTCCTGACCGAGCAGAACCGTACGTTGCTGACTAATCCAGACGGCTCACTGACCGACCGTTCCAGAACGATTCTGGCTCACACTCCGTTCGGCCGTTTCGGCGAACCGGAAGATTTGTATGGCACCATTCACTACCTGATCAGTGACGCTTCTAACTTTGTGACAGGTACGGTAGCTGTCATCGACGGTGGATTTGATGCCTTCTCTATTTAATTGAAGTATGAACCTTTAAAAAGAAACGTTATGTATTTATGTGAACAAACCTGGCGCTGGTACGGCCCGAACGATCCGGTGTCTTTGTGGGACATCAAGCAGGCAGGTGCTACGGGTATCGTCAATGCGCTGCACCATATTCCGAACGGCGAAGTCTGGACGGTAGAAGAAATCATGAAACGCAAGCAGATGATTGAAGAAGTGGGCTTGACATGGAGCGTGGTCGAGAGTGTGCCGGTGCATGAACATATCAAGACGCAGACCGGCGATTTCATGAAGTATATCGAGAATTATAAGGAAAGTCTGCGTAATCTGGCCAAATGTGGCATTTACATTGTGACTTACAACTTTATGCCGGTGCTCGACTGGACACGTACGGACTTGGCTTATACCATGCCCGACGGTTCCAAGGCTCTGCGCTTTGAACGTGCGGCGTTTGTGGCTTTCGACTTGTTTATCCTGAAACGTCCGGGAGCTGAAAAGGATTACTCGGAAGAAGAAAAGGCCAAGGCAAAGGCACGTTACGAGCAGATGGACGAAGAAGAAATTCATCGCCTGACCCGTAACATGATTGCCGGACTGCCGGGCTCGGAAGAAAGCTTTACGCTGGAGCAGTTCCAGCATGAACTGGACCGTTACAAGGATATTGACGCAGAACAGTTGCGTGCCAACCTGATTTTCTTCCTGAAAGAAATCTGTCCGGTGGCTGATGAAGTAGGTGTCAAACTGGTGATTCATCCGGATGATCCGCCTCAGTCAATTTTGGGCTTGCCGCGTATCATGAGTACGGAAGAAGATTTCCGCAAGCTGGTGGAAGCCGTACCTAATGAATCCAACGGTTTGTGTCTTTGCACTGGTTCACTGGGTGTCAGTGCCAAGAACGACTTGGCCGGCATGATGGAACGTTGGGGCGACCGCATCAACTTCGTACACCTGCGCAGCACACAGCGCGATGCAGAAGGCAACTTCCATGAAGCGAATCACCTGGAGGGTGACGTAGACATGTATCATGTGATGAAGAACTTCCTGCTCATGCAGCAGCGCCGCAAGGTGTCTATTCCGATGCGTCCGGACCATGGTCATCAGATGATTGACGACTTGAAGAAGAAGACCAATCCAGGCTATTCTTGTCTGGGCCGTCTGAGAGGGCTGGCTGAGCTGAGAGGGCTGGAAATGGGTATTGCCAAGTCTATGGAAGAGCAAAATTAAGGAAGTGTATAGCGCATATTCGATAAACTGAAATTGTCGCAGCAAAGAAATGGTTCATGAAGGAAGTTTTTTTCTGTTCATGGACCATTTTATTTTGTGTCTTTTATTCGTATTTTTATCGCCGGAAATAACAATTTATGGCATCATGAAAAGATTTTGTTTATTCTGTCTGTGCCTGCTTGGCTTCTCTGTGTGGGGAGCATCGGCTCAGGTAGTGGAAAAGGTACTTGATATTTTCGGAGCAGACAGTCTGCCCGGTTCAAACGTGGCGGTAACGGCGGACTCAGATTCGGTTCACTTGTCGACTGTGAAAAAGGAACTGGCGGCTGCCCGGTTGAATGAAGCCAATCTCCGGATGGAGATTGAGCAGATGAAGTTGGCTGCATATACTGCCGATTCGGTGAAACTGGCCAGTCAGAGACGGCGTATTGACTCCTTGCGTCATGAAACACGGGGTGTTCCGGTTGTGGTAGATGGGGATACGCTGTTTTATTTTTATGCCAAGCGAGGAGGAGACATACTCCCCAGCAGCGTGCAGAGAACGTGGCGAATGATATTACGGCCTTGGGCAAACGCTTTAACCTGAAACCTGATTCTGTATACATTGAGACCAGTGACATCGTGACGGATGTGATGTATGATAATAAAGTTCTTGTTTCCTTTACAGACCAGGACGGCTTGTGGGAAAGCTGTACACGCGACCAGCTGGCTGCGAAGAATCGGTTGGTCATTATCGAAAAATTGAAAGTGATGAAGGAGGAACATGGACTGATTATCCATTCGGAGGTAAGCATCGGTTATGACGTGCCGTGGCGAGTGGTCAACAAACTTCTGATTGAAGCTGCCTTGAATACTCCCGGAGTGGTGGACGACCCGCGTCCATTTGTACTTTCCACCTCGCTCAGCGACTGGTATCCGGTGTATCAGGTGAATGCGTATATCAAGGATGCAGACCGGCTGGCTGATATTTATTCGGCATTGCATCAGAACATTCAGGATCGCTTCAACGAAGAGGGCGTGGAAATTATGTCGCCGCATTACATGGCTGTACGCGATGGAAATGCGTCTACCATACCTCCAAAGGAAGGAGCGGACAAGGAAGGATAATTATTCTGCATACATTTTCTATTTTATGATAAGGGCTGGAGTTTTGGGATAAACTTCGGCCCGTTTTTTATGTTTTCCAAGGCGAAAACGTAGGTTTCTGGGAGCGGAACCGTATGTTTCCGCAGGCGGAAACGTAAGGCTCCGGCGTGGAAAACGTAGAAAGTGAAAATAGATTGTAATTTCTTTCCTGAGGCGTTTCTTTCTTGATGGAAAGCTATTCGTGCAATAAGAGATGGTGTAGCGTAAGGAGAAAAAAGAACGAGGCTGTCTCAAAATAGAGAAATTGGACAGACATACTTATAATTTATAAGTTATAGTATAAAAATCTCCTGCTTTTAGCCATATCATTAGAGTAAACTAAGGCTGAAACAGGAGATTTTTTATTTCTAAGTTTCAATCTGTAATATTTTTACTTTTGCAATTCTATTTTGAGACACCCTCGTTACAGTGAATCAGATATGTTGTACTGATTTATTCGTGTGCGATATAGCCTTTCACCGGAGTCATGATGAACGTAAATTCATAATCTCCGTAAGGAAGCATGTACTTGTCTTCCGGCAGGGCACCCCAGCTGTTGACACAACCTAAGCCCATCTGTGCCTTGTCAATCAACAGGTTGGTCAGGTCGGCTTCTTCTACTTCGAATGAGTGGCTCTGTTTCTTTTCAGTACCGTCGTCCAGTGAAGCGATGGTGTAGTGGAGAGCAGAAGCAGAGAACGGTGCTTCAGCTACGAACATCAGTCCGTTTCCAGCCATGTTCACCTGTTTCCACCAGCGGATATCAGTCTTGTTGCCGTTTTCCTGCGGACGGATGTACGGATAGAACTGGTCGCTTACATTCTGGTTGTAAATACCTAAGTCAGTGCAATGGTTACGGTCGCTGTAGTTTTCTATCGGACCACGTCCGTAGTAAGAAATCTTCTCAAATGACTTCGGCATTACCATCTGCATACCGAAACGGAACATCGGTGATACTTTGGCATTCTTGTCGGCTACCATCTTCTGTGTCACCTTCACTGCTCCCTGGTTGTTGATCTGGTAAGTGAGATATAACTTGGCAGATACTTCCTTGAGGTCGTAAGTAGAGTTTACGATGGCCTGTCCGTTTTCTACCTTGTAGTTGAAGTCAGTCAGTTTGATGCCCGGGTTCTTCCATGCAGCATATTTGTTCTGCAGACCAGCACCGAAGTCGTTGTCGGTCGGGGCACGCCAGAAGTTCGGTGTCAGTGCTTCGCCTTCTTTCAACATGCTTACTCCGTTTACATCGTATCTGTCAAGATAACCGTTGCGTTTGCTGAATTCCAGATAGAATCCGTCGCCTTCTACAGTGATGTAGTCCGGATAGTTCGGGTTGATTTGCGGTTCAACTACCTGCTGGTTGGTTTCAGCTACGTTCTTCAGTTCCATAGCCGGTGCTTTGTACGGATTCAGCACAAGCTGGTCTTTAGCTACTACGAAACCGGCCGGAATCAAACCTTCACGGTTCTTCTGGATGTATTTCACGTTGAGCAGCCATTCACCGCACTGGCAGGTCTTGCCCAGATCAAGTTTCACGCTGGCTGTCTGATGAGGTGCCACGTTCAGGTTTTCAACGCGTCCGCTACGGATAGCCTTACCATCTTTCAGTACTTCCCATTCCAGTGCGTATGCAGACAGGTCACGGAAGAAGTTTTCGTTGTATACCTTGATTTCTCCCTTTGCCAAATCGCCCGGAGTAGTCCAGATGTTCTGATAGAAGTACTGTACTTCGTATGCATGCGGATTCGGTTTGCGGTCAGGGCTGATAAGTCCGTTGTTACAGAAGTTCTTGTCGCCAGAATCATCCATGCGGTTGAAGTCGCCGGCATAAGCATAAATCATCTTGCCGTTCTTGCCTGTCCAGCGGATAGACTGGTCTACGAAGTCCCAGATGAATCCACCCTGATATTTCGGATACTTGCGAATCAAGTCCCAGTATTCCTTGAATCCACCTTGTGAATTTCCCATGGCGTGTGCATATTCACACTGAATCAGCGGTTTCTGGTATTTGTCGTCCTTGCTGTATTCTTCGCACCATTTGTAGTTGGCATACATCGGGCAGTAGATATCAGTCTTTCCTTCGATGCGGGCTTGTTCGTATTGTACGGCACGGCTGGGGTCTTCTGCCTTGATCCAGTCGTAAGCAGCTTCGAAGTTCGGACCGTATCCGGCCTCGTTACCCAATGACCAGAAGATGATGCTCGGATGGTTGAAACCACGCTGTACGTTGCGCTGGTTGCGTTCCATGTGTGCCTTCTTGTAAGTCGGTTCCTTGGCCAGTGTCTTGTCGCCGTATCCCATTCCGTGAGATTCGATGTTGGCTTCGGCCACTACATAAATACCGTATTTGTCGCAGAGTTCGTACCAGAAGTTGTCGTCCGGATAGTGACAGGTTCTTACGGCGTTGATGTTGAACTGCTTCATAATCTGAATGTCCTGAATCATGCGGTCGCGTGAAACCACGTATCCACCGTCCGGATCCAGTTCATGACGGTCGGCACCTTTGAAGAGTACTGGCTGGCCGTTGACCAGAATCTGTGCGTTTTTGAGTTCAATCTTGCGGAAACCTACTTTCACAGGTACAACTTCGCTGGCCTGGCTGCCGTCTTTCAGTGTAGCACGCAGTGTGTATAAGTAAGGAGTTTCTGCGCTCCATTTTTTCGGATTTTCTACCTGAAGTGTAGTAGAAACATTGCCTGAACCTTTTACTTCGGTAGAAGCTACGGTCTGGCTCTGGGCATCCAGCAGTTCCAGGCTGACATTTCCGCTTCCTTTCAAATTCAGGTTGATGGCCAGTGAACCGTTCTTGTATTCGCTGTCCAGGTCGGGAGTCACGCGGATGTCATCGATGCGTTTCTTGTTGCGGGTATAAAGATAGCAGTCGCGTGCCACTCCGGTATAACGGAAGAAGTCCTGGTCTTCCAGGTATGAACCGTCACACCAGCGGAACACCTGGAAAGCAATCAGGTTTTTCTGTCCCGGTTTCAGGTACGGAGTAAGATTGAATTCAGCTTCCAGCTTGCTGTCTTCGCTGTAGCCAACGAACTTACCGTTTACCCACAGGTACATGTTCGAGCTGACTGCTCCAAAATGAGCGATGATGTCTTTGCCTTTCCAGTCGGCCGGAACCATGATTTCACGACGGTAAGAACCTACGTGGTTTTCTTCAGTCGGTACGTAAGGAGGATTGTTTTCGAAACGGCTGCGCCATCCATAACCTACGTTGATGTAGATAGGGTCGCCGTATCCGTGAGTTTCCCATACTCCTGGCACCTGAAGGTTGTCCCAACCTTTATCGTTGAAGCCGGTTTTCCAGAAATCTGTGGGGCGTGCATCTGCATTCCGCACCCAGAAGAATTTCCAGGTTCCGTTCAGGCTCATAAAGTTCTTGGAGTCTTCCTTGACTGCCTTGGCAGCCATTTCTGCATTTTCGTACGCAAAGAAGTTTGCGTGCATCGGTGCCCGGTTGATGGCATTTATTTCCGGGTCCTGCCATTCTTTAAATGTCTGTGCATTGCCCGAAAGCACACAGGCACCTAAGAGTCCTAACACTAATTGTTTTTTCATGGATTAATGATTATAATAAAAAATGATAACTATGTGTCTTTATTCACTCACCCACGCGGGGTTATGAGGGTGTGTCACCCTCGGATTGTAATACATCTCCGTAGAGTCGGGGATACGAATCTGGTATTCTTTTCCTCCATGGTTGGGAAGAGAACTTCCTCTAAGCCAGGGATTCATGCTCTTGAGCAAACTGTAGTTGATGCCCTGGCCTTTGGAAAAGCGTGCCAGGTCGTCAATATCTTCTGTCACTTTTATGGTACGATAAGGAATAGGAGGATACAGGTCGCTGGCTCTCAGGTGAAAACCGAAACGGGTAGGGTCGGTAAGCAGAAGCTTGGCTGCTAGTATCCGGTATACATAGCGGGAGGTTTCTTCCACTAAATACAGGTCTAGTGCATTATCTGTATATTGTTTTTCCTGCTGCTGGCTGATTCTTCCTTGTCCGGCATTGTAGGAGGCAGCTACGGTTTCCCAATTACCGAATTTACGGTAAGCTTGTTTCAGGTACTTGCAGGCGGCTACGGTAGATTTCTCCACATGATAACGTTCGTCCACATGATGATTGACCTCCAGACCGAACTCACGGGCGGTGCCGCTCATGAACTGCCACAATCCGGCGGCTCCGGCTCCCGACCGTGCCAGCGGGTTCACATTGCTTTCGATGACCATCAGGTACTTGAAGTCATCGGGTACACCTTGTTCCTTTAAGATTGATTCAATGATGGGGAAATAGCGGTTGGCTCTTTTGATGATTTGCAGGGAAGTGCTGTGCATGTAAGTAAATGCCATCAGTTCCCTATCCACTCGTTCGCGCCGGTCATAGCGCGTCAGGTCTATTTCCGTGCCGCAAAAATTGATACTTTTAGGGACTTCGATACAGCTGTAAGCAGGAGATGAGTTTGTTTCGGTCTGCGCGGTGCAGGAAGTGGAAAATCCGGGTAACAAAAAACCGGTTACGAATAAAGTAACTGTAAGCGATAAAGTATATAAGCGTTTTGTCAATTTCATATTCAAGGTCTTCTTGTAACTATCGATTTCTTGTGAATCTGTGGCAAAAATAAAGACTTATTCATATAAGCCAGAGGCATAAATTAGGCAAAAGTCAAGTAAAAATCGTTCAAAATAAGTCTGAACTTACTTGATTCCCCGTTTGGTTATGTACATGCCTTTTCTGTTTTGAGCCTTTAGGACACAAAAAATCAACAGCTCTTTGTTTAAAAATCGCTCTAAAATACGAAATAAACTTTGGGAAAACGCTACCTTTTTAATTTATTTCACAAAATGATATTCCTCATAAAAGATTATTCTTCCATGTGGAAACTTTTCAGGATTGTTTCTGGCGTTTTGTCATTTTCCTGACGGTATACAATGGAAACATAGAAGCCGCAGCTTCCGTCTTTTGCTAGCAGGTAACTGTAAACGCATTTTTCTTCTTCACAGTTTCCTTTGAGCTGCACACCATGGAACTGGGGCAGCTCAAAAGATTGTACGCTGCTTTGCGATGTCACTTCATCGTCTGTGGCAATAGCCTTTAATTCCTGTCCTAATTCTTCTTTTTTCAGCCCTTCTCCCTCTAAAAGCTGGATGGTGAGGTAATAGGTATCGTTCCCGGCAATGTATCCTTCGGAAGAATCATCTTCTACTACTAAGTCGGCTGGAGCCTGGAAAGAAACTCCATACGAACTCCATGTGGTTGTTTTCAGGTTTTGTGCAAACGCGGGAATGACTACTGAAAAAAATGCAATCAGGGTTAAGAATAAATGTTTCATACTTTTCGTTCGGCTACTACTTTTCGTGCATATACTTCTTCTTCCTTATTAACCAGCACGCATACGGAACCTCCTCCATAGGAAGAAGTTACGGCAGACAATGGCGTTTCATCTTTTAGCATGGCATCCACACCGGCAGACTTTAATAAGCCCTTTATCAACTCAGCTTCCCAGAGATCTCCTCTGAAAACTTCAATCAATGAATCGTAATTTTTCGCTTCCATAGTCACATGTTTTAAGGGTTAATAAATCAGAAGTTTTCTCTCTCTCTTATTTATTTCAAAGATAAGAAACTTTCGGGAATAAATATTCAGTTTGGGAATATATTTCTTATGAAATGGCAGATTATTTTGACGTTTGTGCTTTGAAACTTTGTTTGAAATTGTATTTTTGCGATAATTTGCAATCTGAATAAAACAATTATGAATCTGAATGAAACTTTTAAGGCGGTTCGAGCAGCATCTCGTAAGTTGGCGATGATGGATGCACAGACCATTAATACAGTGTTATGTGCCGTAGCCGACAAGATAGAAGAAAAAACGGATGTGCTGCTGAAAGCCAATCAGGAAGACTTGCTGCGAATGGAAACGTCCAATCCGAAATACGACCGCTTGAAGCTGACGCAGGAACGTTTGGAAGGAATAGCAGCCGATATGCGTCAGGTGGCTTCTTTGCCTTCACCGTTAGGAATAGTGAGAGAAGCTTATACGGTACCCAGCGGACTTCGTTTACAGAAGGTGAGCGTGCCGTTTGGGGTGGTAGGAGTAATCTATGAGGCACGTCCGAATGTCAGTTTTGATGTGTTTTCCTTGTGCCTGAAGAGTGGAAATGCGTCTATTCTGAAGGGTGGAAGTGATGCCGATGCCTCCAACCGTGCCATTGTGCAGCTGATTCATGAGGTATTGGAGGAGTTTGGTATCGATTCGCACGTCGTGGAATTGTTGCCTTCTACTCGCGAGGCGACAGAAGCGCTTCTGCATGCAGAAGGTTGGGTGGATTTAATTATTCCTCGTGGCAGCAGTAACCTGATTCAGTATGTACGTCATGAAGCGACTGTACCGGTTATTGAGACGGGAGCCGGAATCTGTCATACGTATTTCGACAAGGCGGGTGATTTAACCAAAGGAACTGCCATTGTCAATAATGCCAAGACGCGCAGGGTGAGTGTCTGCAATGCTATGGACTGTCTGCTGTTGCATCGGGCACGTTTGGCAGATTTGCCGGCATTGTGTGCTCCTTTGGCGGAAAGCCGGGTAATTCTATATGCAGATGAACCGGCTTATCAGGCTTTGGAAGGAAACTATCCGGCAGAATTGTTGCAGCCTGCTACTTTGGAAAGTTATGGCACCGAGTTCTTAGACTATAAGATGGCCATCAAAACGGTGAATGATGTAGTAGAAGCTGTAACGCATATTTATACATACGGTTCCGGGCATAGTGAGTGTATCGTGACAGAGGATAAAGAGGCGGCTGCTTTCTTTACCCGGGCAGTGGATGCCGCCTGTGTCTATGTCAATGCGCCGACTTCGTTTACCGATGGGGCTCAGTTTGGTTTGGGAGCAGAAATTGGTATCAGTACCCAGAAACTGCATGCTCGTGGTCCGATGGGATTAAGGGAGATGACTACCTACAAGTGGATTGTGGAAGGTGACGGACAGGTACGAAAAAAATGAATAAAATAAGTGGTGTATTGTATTTTTATAGTATATTTGCGAGGAAAAATAAATTAATATACAATTTTGCGTATGAAAACTTATACCAATGTATTCGATTTGGGCGATTTGAAGACTGCCCTGGCAGAAGCGTTTGAAATCAAGAACGACCGTTATAAATATGAAGCGTTGGGCAGGCATAAGACTTGTCTGCTTATTTTCTTTAATAATAGTTTACGTACACGCCTGAGCACGCAGAAGGCTGCCCGTAATTTGGGTATGGATGTCATTGTGCTGGATGTGAATCAGGGTGCCTGGAAGCTGGAAACTGAGCGTGGCGTGATTATGGATGGTGACAAGAGTGAGCATCTGCTGGAGGCTATTCCGGTAATGGCTTCTTATTGTGATGTGATTGGTGTACGTTCTTTCGCGCGATTTGAAAGTCGGGAAGATGATTATACGGAAAAGATTCTGAATCAGTTTATTCAGTATTCCGGTAAACCGGTTTTCTCTATGGAGGCGGCTACGGGACATCCTTTGCAGGCATTTGCTGACTTGATTACGATTGAAGAGTACAAGCGCACCGAACGTCCGAAAGTGGTTTTGACATGGGCACCTCATCCACGTGCGCTTCCGCAGGCTGTACCCAACTCTTTTGCCGATTTCATGAATGAGGCAGATGTGGACTTTGTGATTACTCATCCGCAGGGCTATGAACTTGATCCGAAATTCGTGCGTGGAGCAAAGGTGGAGTACGATCAGAAGAAAGCTTTTGAAGGTGCGGACTTTATTTATGCGAAGAACTGGGCTTGCCCGGGTGTGACTTGTCCGGAAGATTACGGAAAGATTCTGAGCAAGGATATGAGTTGGACGGTAGATACCGAACACATGTCGTGGACTAACAATGCGTTCTTTATGCATTGCCTGCCGGTACGTCGTAACATGATTGTAACGGACGATGTGATTGAAGCACCAACTTCACTGGTAATTCCGGAAGCAGCCAACCGTGAAATTTCTGCTACGGTAGTATTGAAACGTATGCTGCAAAATTTGTAATCAGATAGAGTTTACATAAAAATGCCGTGATATAGAGAGCAGGACTCTTTTATATCACGGCATTCTTGTTGTAAATAAGGAGGTTATTGTTCGATTTCTTTACCCAACTCTTTCCAGTTGTCGAAACCTTTGTCTAGGTTGTACACCTTGAATCCTTTTTTGACCAGTATCTTTGCGGCATTCCGGCTTCGGCGACCGCTTTTGCAATATACAGCAATGGTTTGTTCCGGGTTCAGCAACTCATCGGCATTGGCTGAGAAACTTTCATCCAGTACGTTGATGTTGAGGCTTCCGGGAATATGTCCTTCGCTGTATTCCGCTACGGTTCTTACGTCCACAATCTGTATCTGTTCATTTCCGATAAAACCTTCGAATTCATCAGCAGATACGTTCTTGAAGTCGTCGTTTGATTTCCCTTTGCATGCCACCATGGCTACGGCAAACATGCATATAAAGAACATGAAGTAAATAGTCTTGATCATAAATGTAGTTTTAGTAAGTAAATTCATAGCTTACAAAGCCTTTTTCGTAGGTGTTGATACGGAGCACGACCTTGTCGCCCTGAGTCAGTTGTCCTTCGTAGGCCCATAGAGGAATGGAAAGATAGCTCTTGCGGGTGAATGCCTCATAATCTCCGTTCTGGTTGTGGTAGAGGGTCAGATGAAGTGTCCGGCTTCCGTCGCCGTTATCCGAGATACCTTCGTCGATGAAGTGGAAAATGTGGCTTTTCTCTTTAGCCATAGGCAACAGAATCAGGTTGATATAGTTCCCCGATTTCCATACACTCTGAATATCCAGCGGGTCGGTCTTGGCGGTCGCTTCCGGCAGCTTGTCCACTGTAACCGGTTTCACGGCAATAATAAGCTGGCAGGAATAGAGCAGGGCAGTCGCTTGTCCCTCATCTGCCGATTCTTTCGGTTCATAGATGGACACACTCCTGTAGATAGAGTCAGGAGTCAGTCCGTCCAGCCCTTCCCGATTGAGAATTTGCAGGCTCTCTCCTTTGTCTGTAATCAGTTTCTGTAGTGTACCGCTTTCATCTGTGGCCGCATCAATAAAAAGTGGTGATTACATTGGGATAGACATATTCATCTTCTTTGCATGCCCCTAAAAGGAGTATGCAAAGAAGACTGTATACGATGACGCCGAATTTCTTCATTGTGCGATGGCCTTCAAGTGATTGATAGCCGGATTGGCGTACATGGTCAGGATTCGCTGGCGCAGGAAGTCTTCGTCCTTGTTCGGAAGCTGAATCAAGTCCAGCTTCTTTTGCAGGTAAGCTTCAAAGCGCTTCTTTTCTTCCGGAGTATACTTCCCGGCAAATATTTCTGTGCCATTTAGCAGGTCGCAAGCCACATAATTACCCGGATAAAGTCGGTAGTTACGGTGGATATGCTTGTCAATCAGTGTAGATACCTGAGTGAAAACTTCTGTCTTAGGCAATCCTCTGAGTGCTTCCAGTTCTTCGTTGATGCAAGGTCCAGTCTGGAAGTGTACGCGTCCCTTGTAACCGAAGATACCTGTTTGCATATTGGTCAGGTCGTCTGCCTGGCTCTTCTTGAATGTCTCCGAGTCTCTCTTCTGCTGCATTTCCTTGGCTTTCAGGAAATCACACGGATCGTATTCGTACGACAAGGCAACCGGTACGATGTGCAGTTCCTTCAGGCGGTCGATGATGTCACCTTCTCCTCCCATGGCCAGCATCTTCAGTACGCTGTCCTGTGTGCGGTCGTTGGAGTCTTTCGCACGGCCTTCACGTTGTGCAATCCACACATTCTCTTGCTTTTGTGTTACGGCAAAGTGAATGTAACGTGACATGCGTGCAGATGATTCCAGCATTTGCCGCATGCTCAGGGCACGCTGTACGATGAACGACTTGTTCACTCGCACCAGCTTCTTTATCCACGGATAAATAAGCAGGTTATCTCCGATGGCGATTTCTACGGTGGTAGGAAAGCCGTTGTCCAGCAAGCCTACTGAAAGAAATCCCGGGTCGAGTACAATGTCCCGGTGATTGGAAATAAACGTATAGCTCTGGTTCTTGTCAGGAAGCGAAGAAGCATCCATGTCGAAACCGTCACTGTGCTGTTGCATGATGTCGTGCAGCAGCTTGTGGAAAAACGTTTTCTGTACGTCCAGATTGGTCTTGCAGTGGCGCAATTGTGCGGCAATCATTTCCAAAGGAACATTCGGCATCACCGATTGGATGACAGCCTGAAAGTCTTTGTCAGAAAGTAATTCCTCGAATATCTGTGGAAGTTCTTCGGGGGTATACGGACGAATGTCGTCAAATTCTGCAGGTATGTTCATGATGTTGAGTGGCTTGTTCTTTCCAAAGATACAAAATTAATTGAAATGGTCTTCAATAATATCGGTCATAACGTCCTTAATATCCAGACCGGCAGCCCGTACCTGTTGCGGAATGAAGCTGGTAGCCGTCATTCCCGGCGTGGTATTGATTTCGAGCATATTGATTTTTTCACCTTCTGTGATGATGTAATCCACGCGCACGATACCCTTGCATCCCAGTATGTCGTAGATGGCAGATGTCAATTGCTGTACGCGGCTGGTCAATTCCGGACTGAGACGAGCCGGTGTGATTTCTGTCACTTCGCCTTTGTATTTGGCGTTGTAATCGAAGAATTCGTTCTGGCTGACTACTTCCGTGATAGGGAACACCACTTCATTTTTCTTGGTCTTGTAGCATCCGTTGGCCAGTTCGATACCGTCCATGAAAGCTTCAATCATCACATCATCCGACTCCTTGAAAGCAGCTTCCAAAGCCGGCTGAATCTGTTCCTTTGTTTTCACCTTTGTCACACCGAAGCTGGAACCGCTGGCATTAGGCTTGATGAAGCAAGGCAAGCCGATTTTTGCGATGACATCCTCATCGCTGATACCGTGACGTTTGTTTACCAGCATGGATTCAGCTACCCGTACACCGAATCCCTTCAGGTACTGGTTTAAGGTGAATTTGCTGAAAGTCAGTGCAGAAACCAGTACGTCGCAGGTAGAATAAGGAATACCTAACAGTTCAAAATATCCCTGCAGGATACCGTTCTCTCCCGGAGTTCCGTGGATGGTGATATAGGCAAAGTCGGGTATGATTTTCTGTCCATGATCCATGAAACTGAAGTCATTCTTATCCACTTGTGCACGGCTGCCGTCGGAAAGAATCGCTTCCCAGCATGCTTTAGTCAGTTCCACGATATAGAGGGTATATTTGTCCTGATCGATAAAAGAGTAGATACCCTCTGCACTTTTCATGGAGACTCCATGTTCAGATGAGTCTCCTCCTGCTACAATCGCAATTGTACGTTTCATAGTTGTTATTCTCTGTTACTGATATACGTTCTCCATCGTTCCAGCAGGCAGGTCATATCCTCGGGCAGTTCGGAAGTGAAGAACATTTCCTCTCCTGTGCGAGGGTGTACAAAGCCCAGTGTCTTGGCATGCAGTGCCTGACGGGGACAGATTTCGAAACAGTTGTTTACAAATTGTTTGTATTTGCTGAAATGAGTTCCTTTTAAGATTTCGTGACCACCGTAACGTTCATCATTAAACAAGGTATGACCGATGTGTTTCATGTGTACACGAATCTGATGGGTACGCCCGGTTTCTAGTACGCACTTTACCAGTGTGACATACCCCAATCGTTCCAATACCTGATAATGTGTCACGGCGTGTTTACCTTGTTCCGGGTCGGACATGACAGCCATCTGCATCCGGTCGCGCGGATTACGTCCGATGTTGCCGGTGATGGTTCCTTCATCTTGTTCTACAATCCCCCAGACCAGCGCGTTGTATTCACGCTTGGTTGTCTTGTTGTAAAACTGAAGTCCCAGGCTGGTTTTCGCATCGGGGGTTTTAGCTACCACCAAAAGTCCTGAGGTATCCTTGTCAATGCGGTGCACCAATCCCACTTGCGGGTCATTCGGGTTATAGGTCGGGACGTCACGCAGATGCCATGCGATGGCGTTGACCAGGGTACCGTGGTAATTTCCACATCCCGGGTGTACCACCAGTCCCGCAGGCTTGTTGATGACCATTAGGTCATCGTCTTCATATACAATGTTCAGTGGAATATCTTCCGGAATAATGTCATTCTCATAGCGCGGGCGGTCCATCATGACAGTCAGCACATCCAGCGGCTTGACCTTGTAACTGCTTTTCACCGGTTTCCCATTGGCCATGACGAATCCGTTGTCGGCAGCCATCTGAATCCGGTTGCGCGAGGCGTTGACAATTCGCTCAAATAAATACTTGTCAATGCGGACAGGAGCCTGTCCTTTATCTACTACCGTACGGAAATGCTCATACAATTCAGGCTCACCCTGAATCGGCTCAATATCGTCTGGCGCCTCTCCGTCCAGTTCGTAATCAATCAAATCTTCTGCCATCTTTTTCTTTAGGGGGTTAGATTTAGAACCAAGAGTCATCTACCTCTGCTTCACTGTTGGCAGACGAATTCATATCGATAGTAATCTGTGTAGAATCCATAGCAAGAGAGTCACGAATCGCCGTGTTGCCTACGCAGAGAGTCAGCATGGCCTCGTGGGGAACTTTATCTCCGCTAGCTAGGTTTCTTCCGCGGTATTTGATGCCGTAAATCCAGTCCTGCTCTCCCGAAACGTATTCCGGTTCCGTCAGTTTGAAGCCCATCGCCTTTAATTTGGCTTCCGCCTGACGCAAAGAACTGTTGTCTATCAAGTCCGGCAACTTTACCAAAGGAACCTTAGAAGTGGTGACGGTCAGGTAAATTGTTCTTCCCTCCTTCACGCGTGCTCCCCCTGCCGGATTTTGGTCTAATACCATGCCGTCGGGCACACCTTTCACATAGCTGGAATCGATAACCAGCCCTTTCAACTTCTGGTTGCTGAGAGCCTGCTGAGCTTCGTTCAATGTTTTGTTCTTCACATTCGGCACCATGTAAGCTTCTCCATGGTGTGTATAACTGTCCAGCCAGAGCAAAGTGCCCCAGCATACACCAATTATTACGACAATCATGGCTATGAGATTCAGCCAGAAAAAGCGGTTCTTTTTAAATGAAAAGAATTCTTTTAAAGTTATCATGTTGTGTCAAGTATATAATCGGAGCAAAGATACAATATTTTGTTGGAATACTGGGGCGTTGCAGGGGATTCCTATGTCTTTTTAACATGAAGTCTGTGATTGGAAAATGCTTTGTCATACGGAAAATCCACATTTCTTCTTTTTTGGGTGTGCGGATATACTAATCACATTTTCTTAATGCCCTTTAAAACCGGATATGTACTTCTTAATCTATGTTATAAAACACATGTAAGCGCACACAAAACTTGCATAATTCCAGAAAGTCCGTACCTTTGCATCGTGTTTTTCATAGTATTAGATTTAAGGTTAACAAAGGTTGGAGTTCAGCGGAACTCCTTTTTTATGTCTTTATCTAAG
>ENA-OPZC01000004-OPZC01000004.1-human-gut-metagenome-genome-assembly--contig:-NODE-4-length-51140-cov-1.275400_pt1 | contig 51140 bp, 38 predicted proteins | sample MGYA00242477_ERZ504491 | MGnify/ENA primary metagenome ERZ504491 (study PRJEB26092, sample SAMD00036249) | human gut metagenome | host: Homo sapiens | study: EMG produced TPA metagenomics assembly of the... | reverse complement strand
GCGGGTTTGGCAGCTCAGGGAAATACGTGGTATAAGAATGCGGATGAAATTAATAGCTTGACTGGAGGTTCTAATCCTCAGGAGATGCTTTGGAGAAATGGTAAGGATGCTACAGCTTATTCATTAGAGCAGGCGCAGTTCCCACCCAGCCTTTACGGTAGCGGTCAGATTAATCCGACTCAGAATTTAGTTGATGCTTTCCCGATGGCTAATGGTTATCCAATTGACTCTCCTGAAGCTGGTTATGATGACCAAAATCCTTATGCCAACCGTGATCCACGTCTGGCTCTCTATATTGTGGTGAATGGTACCGTTATGGGTACTGATGGCAAGACCATTGATACAAGTGTAGATAATACTTCTAACAATGATGGTTTGAATAAAGAAAATGGCTATTCTACCCGTACAGGTTATTATCTGCGTAAACATTTACGTGAAGATGTATATTTGAGCTCTACAACCACTACAGGACAGCCACATTATAGTCCGCGTATCCGCTATACTGAAATTTATTTGAATTATGCGGAAGCAGCCAATGAGGCATGGGGACCTACAGGTACTGGTTTACATGGTTATTCTGCTTATGATGTTATTAAAGCCATTCGCCAGCGTGCCGGAATTAAAGATGCTTCAGGAAATGATCCTTATTTGGAAAGTGTGAAGAATGATCAAGCTAAAATGCGTGATTTAATACGAAATGAACGTCGTTTGGAATTGTGTTTTGAAGGTTTCCGTTTTTGGGATTTGCGCCGTTGGAACATGGATTTGAACGAACCGGCAAAAGGAATGCGTATTAGTGGAGGAACCTATCAGGTATTTAATGTTGAAAGCCGTACATATAATGATTTCATGCGGTTTGGTCCTATTCCTTATAGCGAAGTAGTGAAATTTGATGCATTGGAACAGAATAAGGGTTGGGATTGATTTTATGTGGAATAATTTTTAATGACTGAAAAAATGAAAAAACTATTTTATTTGTTTTCACTGTTAGCGTTGGTTTCTTTCTCTTCGTGTGAGAATGGGGATTGGTCTTTCCCTGACTATGGAACAACTACTGTATATTTTGCTTATCAGTATCCGGTGCGTACTATCGTTTTGGGTAATGATGAAGTTTTTGATAATACACTTGATAATCAACATAAATGTATGATTAAGGCAACAATGGGTGGTGTATATGAAAATCAAACATCGCCTGTGGTTGATATTGAAGTGGTAAATTCTTTGTGTGACAACTTGAAGTTCTCTACAGGAGAAGACGTGGTTCCTATGCCTGCTGAATATTATACACTTTCTTCTGACCAAATCACTATACCTCAAGGTCAGATTAGTGCGGGAGTAGAAGTACAGTTGACTGATGCTTTCTTTGCTGATCCTAAAGCAATAGAAACTACCTATGTAATTCCTTTGGTAATGTCAAATGTACATAATGCGGATTCTATCTTGTCAGGCTCTCCTTTAGTGGAAAATCCTGTTCGTTGCAACAAGTCAGACTGGAATGTATTGCCGAAAGATTACATTTTGTATGCCGTGAAGTATATTAATCCGTGGGATGCAGTTTATTTGCGTCGTGGGGTAGATCAAATTACTCAAGGTGGTGCTACTAATACAGTAGTTCGTCATACAGGTTCTGTTGAAAGTGATGAAGTTTGCGAATTGACAACTCGCTCATTGAAGGATGCTAATTTTGCTTTGACTCTTAATGATCAAAATTGCAATTTGATTCTTTCTTTTAATGATAATAATGAATGTACACTTTCTACAGACACTCCGGGCTGCACTGTTTCAGGTTCTGGTAAGTATGTAGAGAAGGGAGAAAAGAATTCCTTTAATAACAAAGATCGTGACGTCTTGTATTTGGATTATACAGTGGATTTAGGTTCTACTGTCTATGCAACTAAGGATACATTGGTTATGCGCGATCGTCAGGTTAAGGCTGAATGGTTTGATGTTACATATAATAAATAACCTTAAATTAAAGAAGACATGAAACAATATATGAAATTGCTTCCGGTATTAGCCTTAGGGATGGTAGTAGAATCATGTGTTGACGATGCCCTATTGCCCTATTCGGTTCAAAAACCGACAAGCGTTGCTCAATATGAATATTTGAATAATTATGACGTGTTGAAATCATATCTGGACCGTGCTAAAAATCCCAACTTCAAGTTGGGATTAGCGGCCAGTGTAAGTGATTTTGTTCAGCAAGGTGTAGTTTATGAAGCGGTTACTACAAACTTTGACGAGATGACTGCAGGCAATGCAATGAAATATGCCTCAGTTGTAGCCGATGATGGTACGATGAACTTTTCAACGGTTTCAAATTTTGTAGATGTAGCCAAAGCTGCAGGTATTACGATTTACGGTCATACATTAGGTTGGCATGCACAGCAGAATATGACTTATTTGAATGGGTTGATTGCTGATAAAGAAATCACAGTTGATCCAGGAGATGCCGAAGAGGTAAATGATGTGTATGTAGATTATTCTACACTAGGATCTTATACTTATTGGCATGGTGATAAAGTAGATGCTAGTATTAATTCTGATGGTAATTTGTTAATTCATAATCCGGAAGCTATTGAGAATTTTTACGAAATTCAATATCATGTGGCGAATGGTTTAGTTGCTAGTCCGGATATAGAATATACGGTTACTGCTAAGATAAAGGCTAGTGGCGATGGATATTTGACATGTTGTATTGGAGATTGGGGAGGACAACAAACTGCTGCTTTATCATTTACAACTGAATGGCAGGAAGTTAAACTTACATTTACAGGAGTGAATACAGCTGATGGTTTTGTGATGTTTCATCTGGAAACTTTGCTGGAGATATAGAAATTGAATGGCTTAAAGTAACGCATAAAGAAGCACCGTCAATTTCACTTTGGAATAATATGCTTTTAAATAGTGACTGTGAAAGTGATGATACTTCTTGCTTTTATGCAACGGAAATGACATCTGGTCCTAAAGCTGCTACTTTTGGTGCTGCGGGAACAGGTGCTGATGGAGCTGGACGTGCTATTGTAGTTAAATCAGGAGATAATCCGACAAATACTTGGGATACTCAATTCTTTGTAAAGACTCCGAGAATGATGATGGCTGGCGAAAAATATCGTTTTAGCATGAAATATCGCGCAGATAAAGAAGCTGGATGTGAAACTCAGTCGCATAATGAACCTGGTGGATATGTTTTCTATAATATGTTTACTAATCCTACTTTCTCTACCACTTGGCAGGAATTTGTGTATGAAGGAACTATTTCTGAGGATCAAGCAGGTGCGAGTGGTATGAATACTATTGCATTTAATTTGTCTGTATTGCCAGAAGCTAATACTTATTATTTTGATGATATTAAATGGGAATTGGAGGAAAAAGGAAATACAATTCCTTTGACTCCTGAAGAAAAGAAAGATACGCTTACTTGGGCTTTGGATAACTGGGTTAAAGGTATGATGGAAGCAACAGGTGGCTATGTTACAGCTTGGGATTTGGCAAATGAAACAGTTTCTGGAGTAGATAATGACGGCGATGGTTTCTATGATTTGCAGTCATCTGAGAATGGAGATCCTACAACTAATTTCTATTGGACTGATTATTTAGGCGATATTGATTATGTACGTATTCTTGAATCAAAAGCACGTAAATATTTCAAGGAATATGGAGGCGATCCGTCTAAGTTGAAGTTGTTTATCAATGATTTTAATCTTGAGTCTTGGTGGGATGGTAATCAAAAAGTAAAGAGCTTGGTTGAATGGATTAGAAGATGGGAATCAGATGGTGTAACAAAGATTGATGGTATTGGAACCCAAATGCACGTAAGCTATATTTTGAACGAAGCAGATCAAAAAGCTCAAGAGGATGCAATCGTTAATATGTTTAAGATATTAGCTGAAAGTGGTAAGCTTATCAAAATCTCAGAATTGGATATGGATATTGTAGACAAAGCTTTCGGTACTGCTATCAAGACTGAGAATGTAACTTATGAGCAACAACTGAAAATGGCAGAGTTCTATCAGTTTATTATCAGTAAATATTTTGAGATAATTCCTGTAGAGCAGCAATATGGTATTACTCAGTGGTGTGCTACAGATAGTCCGGCTGATTCTGGTTGGAGACCAGGAGAACCTACTGGTTTATGGGATAGCAGCTTTAAACGTAAACCGACGTATGCTGGATTTGCTAATGGACTTGCTGGTAAAGTTATAGCAGAGCCATCTGAAGAATTGAGTCAGGAAAAATAATTAAGCATTTGTAATACCAAAATTAGAAGTGTTTAATAGACAAAATTCAGAGTGATAATTTCACAAGAATAAAATTATACATGAAAGTTTCTCTTATTCCTGTTTTTGTTATTTGTAAAAGATGGGGATAAGAGAAATTTTCATAATATTGGATGTGGAATTGATTACGAGTCTTTGTTGTCGTTTTTTGAAATAAATGATTTTAAATTTATACCATGAAAATACATAGTCTAATTTGCTTTTTGCTTATAGTATGTTTGGATACATTTTCAGCAAATCGGTTTGTGGTTTTTGAAAAAGAAAGTAATGCGTTTTCTTTAGTATCTGATAACAAAATAATAAATATCCTTATAGATAAAGAAGATCAAAGAGGTATTCACATTGCTGTAGATAATTTATGTGAGGATTTTAGTCAGGTGTTTGGGATGGAGCCTCAGTTGACAACTGAAATTTCGGATGAGAATTGCATTATCGTAGGAAGTCTGAATTCAAAGTATATTAAGCAACTTATCCAGAAGGAGAAGCTCGAAAAGAAACAATTGCAAGGAAAAAATGAGAAATATATTATAACAACCGTTGACGCTCCTTTTAATGGAGTTAAAAAAGCATTAGTAATTGCTGGTAGTGACCGTAGAGGTACTATTTACGGTATTTATGAGCTGTCAAAACAGCTTGGAGTGTCACCTTGGTATTGGTGGATGGATGTGCCAGTAGTAAAGAGGGCAGAAGCTTATATATTACCAGGTATTTATACAGATGGAGAGCCTGCCGTAAAATATCGTGGTATTATTTTTGAATGATGAAGCTCCTTGTCTGACAAGCTGGGTAAAGCAATATTATGGAACAGATTTTGGTGATCATCGTTTTTATGCCCAGGTTTGTGAATTGATTCTTCGCCTTAAGGGAAACTTTTTATGGCCTGCTATGTGGGGGTGGGCTTTTTATGCGGATGATTCTCTCAATAGTAAGACTGCGGATGAAATGGGGGTGATTATTGGCACATCACATCATGAACCTATGGCGCGAAACCATCAAGAATGGGCCCGTAAACGTAATGAATATGGTGCATGGAATTATTCGACGAATAAAAAAGTGTTAGATCAGTTTTTTCGAGAAGGTATTGAGAGGGTAAAAAATACTGAAGATATAATTACTATTGGCATGCGTGGAGACGGAGACGAGGCTATGAGTGAAGATACCAATGTAAAACTGATGGAGTCTATAGTTGAAAACCAACGTCGAATTATTGAGGATGTGACTGGAAAGCCGGCAAAGGAAACTCCTCAGGTATGGGCTTTATATAAAGAGGTACTTGATTATTATGATAAGGGAATGCGGGTTCCTGAAGATGTAATAATGTTGCTTTGTGATGATAATTGGGGCAATGTGCGTCGTCTTCCTAACGATAAGGAGCGTAAGCATCCGGGAGGATGGGGAATGTATTATCATGTAGACTATGTGGGAGCGCCCCGAAATTCAAAATGGATGAATATGACTCCAATACAAGGAATGTGGGAGCAGCTTCATCTTACTTATGAATACGGAGTGGACAAACTTTGGATACTTAATGTGGGGGATCTTAAACCGATGGAGTATCCTATTACTTTATTTTTAGATATGGCATGGAATCCGAATGATTATTCTGTTGATAATTTTATGCAACATCCTTATTGCTTCTGTGAACAAATATTTGGTAAAGGGCAGGCTGAGGAAGCAGCTCGGATTCTTAATTTGTATACCAAGTATAATGGTCGTGTAACGGCGGAAATGCTGGATTGTGACACTTATAATCTTGAAACAGGGGAATGGAAGCAAGTAGCAGATGATTATGTACGTTTAGAAGCTGAAGCATTACGTCAATATTTATCACTTGCTCCTGAATATAAGGATGCTTATAAGCAATTGCTGTTATTTCCTGTTCAGGCAATGTCTAATCTTTATGAGATGTATTATGCTCAGGCCATGAACCATAAACTTTATGAAGAAGGAAATCCGGAAGCTAATGATTGGGCTGACAAGGTAGAAGCTTGCTTTGCTCGTGATAAAGCATTGAGTGAAGACTATAATAACGTTATGAGCAATGGAAAATGGAAGGGAATGATGATTCAAAAGCATATAGGTTATACTTCATGGAATGATGACTTTTCAGTTGACAAACAACCGGAAGTATTTAGATTATCAGAGGAAAATGTAGGGGGATACATCTTTGAAGGAAGTGGCGGATATGTGGCTATGGAAGCTGGGCATTTCTTTGAAACCAAGTCTCCTGAGAGCCTCAAATGGCAAGTGATTCCCGATATGGGAAGAACATTGGGAGGAATCACATTAATGCCTTATACAAAGCCGGTGGAGGGTGCTACGGTTTCTTATAAGATGGTTTTACCAGAGGAGATAAAGAAGTGTAAGACTGTGAATGTCATTGTGGTTGTAAAATCCACGCTTGCTTTTCATAACACAGACGGTCATAGATATGCTATAGGTTTTAGAAATGGTAATAAAGTGACGGTGAATTATAATCATGATTTGAATGAACATCCTGAGAATATCTATACTACATTTTATCCTACGGTAGCAAGACGTGTAGTTGAAAAACAAGTGAGTCTTGATTTGCCTGTAAGTCAGGATGGTAGTTATATAATTGATTTTTCGCCTTTAGGTCCTGCTGTGGTTTTAGAAAAGATTGTGGTTGATTATGGGGGATATAAAAAGTCGTATTTATACATGAATGAGTCTCCATGTAGAAGAACGAGGTAAAGTAGATATTTTATTTATGAGAGCAATTAGTTTGATGACTATTGATAATAAAACGGTTTTGATATGAGATATATTGTTTTGACTTTGTTTTTGGGTTTTTGTGGATTTCTGTTTGCACGAAATGATTTAGGAAAACAAAGATTGATTGTAACTACAGATTTAGGTGGAGCTGATCCGGATGACAAGCAATCATTGATACACCTTTTGGTATGTGCAGATAGAATGGATATAGAGGGAATCATCAGCTCAAATGCTTGGGTAGATGACCCGGATAGAACTTCAGATATAACAGAAGTCATAGATTGTTATGCAGATGCTTATCCTTTTTTAAAGAAACATGCAAACGATTTTCCATCACCTGATTATTTGAAGAGTATTGTAAAAAGGGGACAGGAAAAATCGAATATGTCAGGAGTTGGGGAAGGTAAGGACTCTCCGGGTTCTGAATTAATTATTGCGGCGGTAGATAAGGAAGAAGACGCTCGTCCTATCTGGCTTGCTGCATGGAGTGGAATGAATACGATAGCACAAGCTATTTGGAAGGTCCATTCTACCAGAAGTCCAGAAGAATTCCAAAAATTTGTAGCTAAAATTCGAATTTATGATGTGTTAGGGCAAGATGATGCTGGAGCTTGGATTGCTAAATCTTTTCCGGAAATCTTTTATATAAGAAATACGGAAATTTATGGATGGGGACCTGGTGATGAATGGATTAAAGATAATGTTCAGTCAAGAAAACCGTTAGGAGGTTGTTATCCAGACAGGATATGGGCCTCGGAAGGTGATTCTCCTTCTTTTTTATATGTATATGTGAATGGATTGAATGTTCCGGATAGCCTTGCGTACGGTGGATGGGGAGGCCGATTTAAAATGGAACGTACTGCAGGTATACGAGGAATGGATTTTATTGAAAAATCAGGTAAGAGTGAGAAAATTTATGATCCCTATTTTATGCATGCTAGTACGTCCGAGGGTATTGCTGCCATTAATAAATGGCGACAGCATATTTTGAATGATTTTGCTGCGAGAATGTGTTGGGCTACTACAGATAAATTTTCGGATGCTAACCATCATCCGGTCGTTGTCTTTGAGAATGATTCAACATTTAATTTTTTTAGTAAAACAGTTGAGGCAGGGGAAGTATTGCAGTTGGATGCTTCTTCATCGTATGACCCCGATGGAAATAATTTACATTATAATTGGTATGTGTATGAGGAGCCTGGTACGTATAAAGGTGTGGTAGAAATTGAGTCTGACAAGCAGGGAATGTGTGTGTTACACATTCCTGAAGATGCTACAGGTAAAAATTTTCATTTAATTTTAGAATTAAATGATGATGGTGTTCCTAGTCTTACTGGGTATCGAGGTTTGTCATATATGTTAAATGATGAGAATAAAAAGAGGCTGCCCTTTTAAGCAGCCTCTTTTCTTTGAGTATAGAAGATATTTCTTATACTCTTTGTGGTTACTAATTTTGATTATAAAGCTTCCGCATCGTTGGAAGTAGTAGCATACAAACCAATCATTGCACCGGTAAATCCACCGGCTACGTTGGTAGAAAGAATATCTCCGGAAACGGTTCCTCCTACGGTCTGGTAGTTATTATCTTTTACAGAGTAGCTGAATGTGTATTTATCTCCTTCTGCTGTTACGCGCAGATTGATTGGAGTGTTTCCTTCAATCTTTTCGCTGGCAATGGTTGAAGATTCTCCCTTTTCAGTACGTTGCAGTACGATATAGCTATCTTCTGCTTTTTTCGTTACCCCAAATACATAGTTGAATTTTTCGCTTTGATAGCAAGTAATTCCGGCGAGGTCTTTTTCTGTACGAGGCACATATTTCAGAGTAGTTGTAGCCGTGAAATTAAGGTGCTGCTGACGATAGAACAATGTAGAAGTAGGAAGAACTGCCTTGATATTGGTTTCGTAAGGTGTAATTGTTAGACCTTCCGCAGTAGTAGAAATGAATCCTTCTCTGGCACCTCTTACTCCTACCCAGCGGTAATCAAGTGAACTTCCGGTGAAAGTTTCTGTAAATGTAAAGTTTCCGTTAGGGAAATATCCGTTCTTTCCAGTTTCATTCTTTACACCTTGTGGCATAGTCAGTTTAGGCTGGATAGGTTCCAGACCGCCTTTGAATACAGGGAAAGTACCGCTCCAGTCTACTGGTAATATAAAGGTTTCACGTCCGGTATTTACTCTGTTGGCTTCATTAGGGCGAATAGCAAGGAATACGCCATAGTATTGTCCATCAGGACCTTCTACCAAATCGGCATGACCAGCCCAGTCTACTTTAAACGGACGTTCAGCCGGCAGATGTCTCTGTGACAGGATCGGATTCTCAGGAGCAGGCTTGAAAGGACCTTGTGGATTGTCACTGATAAAGATTACTTCACTGTGCCAGCCTCCGGTACCACCTTCTGCACACATCAGGTAGTATTTTCCATCTTTTTTGTAAAGATGTGGCGCCTCTATCCAGATAGGCTTTTTAGACAAATCTACTCCTCCGTTCACTACAACTTTGTCTGTACCCGGAATAATCTGGTCTTTTTCCAGGTCGTATTCCCAAACTTTAATAACTCTGTGTCCTTCGTATAATGGTTTTTCGGGTGCATCGTTGTGAGTGACGTATGCCTTTCCGTTGTCATCAAAGAAGATGTCGGGGTCAATGCCTTCAAAATTCAATTTGACAGGGTCGCTCCAGCCTTTCATCGGGTCTTTGGTTTTCACAATCATGTTTCCCATTCCCCCTGAGAACTGAGTTGTAATCATATAGAAGGTATCATTGTAGGAATTATATCGGATAGTCGGAGCGTAAATACCAGCACTGATTCCAGAATCTTCTACCTTTAACTGTGAAGGGCGGTCGAGCACATGTCCTATCTGTTTCCAGTTTACTAAATCCGTAGAATGGAAAATGGGTACTCCGGGGTTGATGGCAAAAGAGGAGCATACCAGGTAATAGTCGGTTCCTTTCTTGCAAATGCTGGGGTCAGGGTAACATCCCTGTAGTATAGGATTATAAAATTCTCCTTCTGCCAGTGGATTCTTTTCATATACTACATCTTTCCCCGTGTAGGTAAATTGTGTGAACACTGGAGTACCCGGATCGGGCATCGTTACCTTGTTTCCACACGAGGCAGCGATGAGGCTTAGTGTTCCCAATGTGAGTAATTTAAATTGATTTTTCATGATTAAATAATTAGTTGTAAATAATTGAATGATTGTGTTGGTTAAATGAAGTATTTATGTAATCTTTCATTGGCAAATTTACTTGTTTTGTGTGGGGTAGGTGTGACGGCATGTTGCATATCTTTTATTCTATGTTACGAGATACTGTTTTCTTTTCGATAGGATACGTGATTATGTAATTTCTTGTTTATTAGTTTGATATAAATGAGAATGTAATATGAGTATATGTAAAATGTACGTTTTGTAAATGCAATATCGCTTATGTGTAACGTGAACGAAAGTCCTGGTAACGTAATTTATTGTAATTTGTATGCTTGGTGCGTATTTTTGTATGGATTAAATTTTAAGTCTATGGATAAACATTCTTTTTTTATTGCTTTATGGGTTTTATGCTTTATACCCGTATCGTTATTTTCGCGTAGCAGAGTCGTAAATGATACAATCTTTAGTAAAAAGTTAAATGCAGAAAGAACATGCTCGGTGTATCTTCCTCCATCTTATGGAGAAGTTCCGGGAAAAAAATATCCAGTGCTTTATCTTTTTCATGGAATGTCGCAAACTAATCAGGACTGGGTATGGCGCGGACATGTGCAGGAGGTGGCCGACCGTTTGATATATTCACAGGAAGCTCGTGAGATGATTATTGTGATGCCTGATGCTGGTGGTGATATTTACAAGGAAATATGGAATGGTTTCTTTAATATGCCTGGCTGGCTTTATGAAGATTTCTTTTTTGAGGAATTCCTGCCTTATGTAGAAAATAAATATCACGTTATTGGGGATAAAGAGAATCGTGCAGTAGCCGGATTATCCATGGGAGGCGGAGGAGCTACCGGCTATGGGTTGTGGCATGCAGATAAGTTTGCTTCGGTGTATGCGATGAGTGCGCTGATGTCAATTCCGGAAGAAGGAGCAGCCCGTTTTGATAATCCGGACAGCAAGCTGGCTATTTTGACACGAGCTGTGATAGAAAGGAGCTGTATCAAGCGTGTGACGAATGCAGATGCAGGTACGATTCAGGCACTGAAATCAGTGAGATGGTTTGTGGATTGTGGAGATGACGATTTCTGCTTGACCGAAATATCGAGTTCTTTCAGGCCATGCGCAAAGCGGGAATACCGTGTCAGTTTAGGGTAAGAGACGGTGGACACGATTGGGAATATTGGCATTCTGCTTTATATTTGTGTCTGCCTTTTGTTTCAGGAACATTCAGTAAATAATCACTGTAAGAATAGGCATCTATGAAGAAATTTCTGTACGTATGTGTGTTTTTGGCGACTTCGATTCTAGGTGTGTTTGCCAATAGTGCAGGGGATTTGAAGTTGTGGTATTCTGCTCCGGCACGTAATTGGTGGGAAGCATTGCCCGTAGGTAATTCACATTTAGGAGGAATGGTGTTTGGTGGAATAAATCACGAAGAAATCCAACTGAATGAAGAAACATTCTGGGCCGGCGGTCCATATAGCAATAACAAAGCTGGTGCTTCAGGCTATCTGGATGAGGTAAGACGGCTTATATTTGAGAATAAAAATTTGGAAGCCAGAACGCTGTTGGATGAAAAATTTATGACATCGCATCATGGAATGCGTTATTTGACATTGGGGAGTCTTTTGATGGATTTCAATTGTGAGGGAAAGGTTGATTCTTATTATCGTGATTTGAATTTAGAAGATGCCACGGCTTCAGTACGTTTTCGGTGTGATGGTGTGGAATATACTCGTCGGGTATTTACGTCTTTTTCTGATAACGTCATGGTTGTAGAAATGGCGACAGATAAAGGTAATAAGAAATTGGATGTGGATTTGAGATATGCTTGTCCGCTGACTTCAGAGGTAAAGAGCGAAGGAGGCTATCTTATAATGAAATGTAACGGAGCAGAGCATGAAGGTATTCCAGCTGCACTTCATGCGGTGGTTATGATGCGTGTGAAATCGGATGGAAAAATAGAATGTAAAGATGGACGCTTGTCTGTCAGAGGTGCATCTTCGGCTACCGTTTTTCTCAGTGCGGCAACTAATTTTGTGAATTATCAGGATGTGTCGGGAGATGCATACGCTAAAGCGCGCTGTGCCATTGAAGGGGCGTGGGATAAACAGAATAAAAAGTTGTACGATGAGCATAAGGCGATTTATTCTGAGCAATTTGGAAGAGTGGCTTTACATTTACCATCTTCGGAATTTTCAAAGAAGGAAACGAATGTACGTATTAACGAATTCAATAAGGTAAAAGATTGTTCACTGGCTGCGTTGATGTTTCAGTATGGGCGCTATTTGTTGATTTCGTCCTCGCAGCCAGGCAGTCAGCCGGCTAATCTTCAGGGAATATGGAATAAGGATTTATATGCACCCTGGGATAGTAAGTACACAATTAATATCAATGCGGAGATGAATTACTGGCCGGCAGAGGTGACTAACTTGTCGGAAACTCATGTGCCATTTTTTCAAATGGCGCATGAACTTTCCGTAACAGGTAAAGAAACAGCTCGTGTGTTATATGGAGCTAAAGGATGGGTGGCACATCATAACACGGATATCTGGCGGGCTACCGGACCGGTGGATTTTGCCGATGCGGGTATGTGGCCGAATGGAGGAGCCTGGGTAGCTCAACATCTTTGGCAGCATTATTTATTTTCGGGTGATAAGAATTTTCTTCGTGAATATTATCCTGTGTTGAAAGGTACGGCTGATTTCCTCTTGTCATTTATGACTAAGCATCCTCGGTATGGCTGGAGAGTGACTGCACCTTCTGTCTCTCCGGAACATGGACCGAACGGAGTATCAATTGTAGCCGGTTGCACGATGGATAACCAAATAGCTTTTGATGTATTGAGCAATACTCTTCGTGCTGCACGGATTATAGGGGATAGCAAGGCATATTGTGATTCTCTTCAGTCTCTGATAAGTCAGTTGCCTCCTATGCAAATAGGACAATATAATCAGCTTCAGGAATGGCTGGAAGATGTGGATGACCCGAAAGACCAGCATCGTCATATATCTCACTTGTATGGACTGTATCCAAGTAATCAGATTTCTCCTTACCGGCATCCAGAATTATTTCAGGCTGCTAAAAATACATTGCTGCAAAGAGGTGATATGGCTACGGGCTGGAGTATTGGTTGGAAAATTAATTTCTGGGCACGTATGCTGGATGGAAATCATGCGTATAATATCATTCGGAATATGCTTTCATTGTTACCTTGCGACAGTCTGGCAGGTAAGTATCCTTTAGGGCGTACGTATCCCAATATGTTTGATGCACATCCACCTTTTCAGATAGATGGAAATTTTGGCTTTACAGCAGGAGTGGCAGAAATGCTTTTGCAGAGTCATGATGGTGCAGTGCATTTACTTCCAGCCGTACCTGATGAATGGCAGGATGGAAATGTAAAAGGCTTGGTGGCACGAGGAGGTTTTGTCGTAGATATGGATTGGAAAAATGTGCATCTTACCAAGGCTGTAATTTGTTCGCGGATAGGTGGAACTATACGTTTGCGGTCGTATGTTCCTTTGAAAGGCAAAGGTTTGAAGCGTGCTTCAGGGGATTGTCCGAATGAATTACTTTGTCAGGCTGAAGTTGCTTCACCTTTAATATCGAAGAAACTCTCGAATCCGGAAAAGCCTGAACTAAAGAGAATCTATGAATATGACTTGAAAACAGAACCGGGAAAGCGGTATGTCGTGTATGCAAAGTAAAGAATTAACAGAATGAATCATTTGTAATAGAATAAAATCATGAAAAAACACTTTTTGCTAGCTTGTCTGTTAATGGCTATGGGAGGCGTGTACCCTGACGTAGTCAATGCCCAGTGTGGTGACAATGGAGATGGAACTTTTTCTAATCCTGTATTTTGGGCAGATGTTCCTGATCCGGATGTGATACGTGTAGGGGATGACTTTTATATGGTGAGTACAACCATGCATTTGGTTCCGGGAGCGCCGATCATGCACTCAAAAGATTTGGTCAACTGGGAAATCGTAAGTTATCTGTATGATCGGTTGGATGATAAACCGAATTATGACTTGAAAGAAGGAACTGTATATGGACGTGGCCAGTGGGCTACTTCTTTGCGTTACCATAATGGAACATATTATGCTTATTTTTCTCCGAATGACACCCCTTACAAAGGATATGTGTATACCACTTCTGACCCTAAAAAGGGATGGACATTGTCGTCACGTATTCCTCATTTTCATGATGCATCTTTGTTTTTTGATGACGATGGGAAAGCTTATATCTTTTATGGTACCGGACAGTTGCGTGAACTGAAGCCGGATTTGAGTGATGTCATGCCGGGAGGTGTGGATATGAAGATATTCGAAAGAGATAAAGAGGAAAATGCTTTACTGGAAGGTAGTAGGGTGATAAAACACGATGGGAAGTATTATTTGCTGATGATTTCATGGCCTCGAGGAGGTAAACGCAGACAAGTATGTTACCGGGCAGATAAAATTACCGGTCCTTATGAGAAAAAGGTGATATTGGAAGATGCATTTGCTGGTTTTCCGTACGTGGCACAAGGTACGATTGTAGATGATGGAAAAGGAAATTGGTATGGAGTTATTTTTCAGGATCGTAATGGGGTAGGTCGTGTGTTGACTGTGATGCCTTGTCGATGGGTAGACGGCTGGCCGATGTTAGGAGATGAAAATGGACATGTGCCGGCTACAATGTCTAAGCCTGTACAAGGATATTCTTCTGAAGGATTGGTAGTGAGTGATGATTTTAGTGGCGAAAAGCTAAAATTAAACTGGCAGTGGAATCATAATCCGATGAATGAATGTTGGTCATTGAATGCACGTAAGGGATATTTACGGTTGACGACCGGACGAGTTGTGGATAATTTGTTTGTGGCACCTAATACTTTAACTCAACGTATGGAAGGGCCGAAATGTTCTGGAGTGGTTTGTATGGACCTTTCGGGCATGAAGGACGGTGATGTGGCCGGATTGAGTGCATTTAATGGAGATGCTGGAATTTTAGCTGTCACTTGTCAAGGAAGCCAGAAGTATTTGACTATGAAAACAGAAAGTGTCAAATTGGATGATAAAAATAAGTCTGTAACAGGTATTGATCGAAATGAAATTCAAAAGGTAGAATTGACATCGGATGTGATATACCTTCGTTGGATGGGGACTTCAGATTGAATAAGGATATAGCTTCATTCTATTATAGTTACGATAATAAAGACTGGAAGAAAATTGGAACTGATTTCAAGATGGTTTTTGATTATCGTCGTTTCTTTATGGGCACTAAGTTTGCTTTGTTTAATTATGCGACAAAGAGTCTGGGTGGTTTTGTTGATATCGACTTCTTTAATTATAAACACATTAAGAAATAAAGAATAGCGCATTGTATATTTAATAAAGATTGTGACTATGAGAATGAATTTTATTGCAGGAGGAATACTTTTGATGATGTTGAATGGTATTTCTCCTGATATCCAGGCTCAAGATAGATTATATAAGAATACTTTTCCTTTAGGCGATGTGGAGTTACTTGACGGACCGTTTAAACATGCACAGGAATTAAATCTCAAGGTGCTGATGGAATATGATGTAGACCGGCTTCTGGCTCCATTTCTTAAAGAAGCAGGGTTGCTCTTAAAAGCGGATCCATTTCCTAATTGGGCAGGGCTTGACGGACATGTAGGTGGACACTACTTATCGGCTATGGCTATGAATTATGCTGCGACCGGTAATGAAGAATGCAGGAAGCGGATGGAATACATGTTAGGTGAATTGAAACGTTGTCAGGAAAGTAATGGTGACGGTTATATTGGAGGTGTTCCCAATGGAAAAGAACTATGGGCAGATATTAAAAACGGGAAAGTAGAGTCAATTTGGAAATATTGGGCTCCATGGTATAACGTACATAAAATCTTTGCTGGTTTGAGGGATGCTTGGATGTATACGGGTAATAAGGAAGCGTTGGATATGTTTTTGAGATTATGTGACTGGGGAGTTTCTGTTACAGAAGGACTTTCGGATAATCAGATGGAACAGATGCTGGCTAATGAATTTGGTGGGATGGATGAAATTTTTGCCGATGCATACCAGATTACGGGTAAAAAAAGATATTTGACTACAGCTAAACGTTTTTCTCATAGATGGTTATTTGATAGTATGGTAGCTCATAAGGATAATCTGGACAATATACATGCGAATACACAGATTCCCAAAGTTATCGGATATCAACGTATTGCAGAGGTATGTGGGGATAATCAATATATGGATGCAGCTGATTTCTTTTGGAATATTGTGGCATGTAAGCGCTCTCTTGCTTTAGGAGGGAATAGTCGGAGGGAATATTTTTCATCTATGGATGATTTTAGAAGTCATGTGGAAGATAGAGAAGGCCCTGAATCATGTAATACATATAATATGCTGAAACTTACGGAAGGTTTATTCCGGATGACAGGAAAGGCTGTATACGTCGATTTTTATGAAAAGGCGTTATACAATCATATTTTATCTACACAGCATCCAAAGCATGGTGGTTATGTATATTTTACTTCAGCTCGACCGGCACATTATCGAGTGTATTCAAAACCTAACAGCGCTATGTGGTGTTGTGTAGGAACCGGAATGGAGAATCACGGGAAATATGGTGAGTTCATCTATACTCATTCGTCGGACTCATTGTTTGTCAATCTTTTCATTCCTTCGCGGCTGAATTGGGAGCAGGAGAAGGTCACGATTACACAGGAAACAAACTTTCCTGATGAGGAAACGTCTCGACTTACAGTAAAATTAAAAAGTGGAGAGTCGTGTCATTTTAAGTTGTTGCTAAGACGTCCGGCATGGGTTACAGAAGGGTATGAAGTAAAATGCAATGGTAAGGTAGTAGATGTTTCGGAGAAGGTTGCTGGTTCGTCTTATATCTGCATTGATCGCAAATGGAAAGATGGTGATAAGGTGGAAGTATCCTTGCCCATGAAAATGCGTTTGGAAACCCTTCAAGGAGAAGATGATTTTGTGGCCATTATGCGTGGTCCTATCCTGATGGGGGCATCGGTTGGTACAGAAAATTTGGACGGATTGGTTGCGAATGATGGCCGTTGGGGACACATTGCTTCGGGTAAGTTGGTTCCGTTGAGTGAAACTCCGGTCTTGATAGGAACTAAAGAAACTGTGACTGGTTATTTGAACAGCTTGAAACCGATAAAAGGTAATACATTGCGTTATAAACTTTCAGGCATATTCAATGACCCGAAGTTTGACGGACTGGTGCTGGAACCGTTCTGTCGTCTGCATGACTGTCGGTATATGATGTATTGGTTGTGTATGACTTCTGATGGATATAGTGCGTACACCAAACGCACACAAGAAGAGGAAAAACGGTTGATGGCGTTGGATGCCCGTACGGTGGATGCTGTAAGTGTAGGTGAACAGCAACCGGAAGTAGATCATAAGATGAAAAAGGAAAACTCTGAAACAGGAATGTGGAAAGGTAAGAAGTGGAGAGATGCTCGTAATGGAGGATATTTCAAATATACACTTTCTACCAACGGCAAACAGCCTCTTTCCCTTATGGCTACTTATTGGGGTTATGAACAAGGCAATCGGAAATTTGAAATTGTGGTCGATGGTACGGTCGTGGCGACTGAGAATATCGTGGGTAAATGGAACAAGGAAGAGTTTGTGGATGTGGAATATAAATTGCCCGAAACTTCGGTAAAAGGAAAGAATCAGATTGAAGTCATGTTTAGGAGTGAGAAAAATAGTGTGGCTGGTGGAATCTTTATGTTGCGCCTGCTTACAGAATGATGTGTAATATTACGTTTCCCTTTTAGTCGTTTTATCTACACTAAAAGGGAAACATAAACAATAAAACTAATGTCTATGATAAAACGTGTATTATTGTCATCGTTTACTGCGATGATTTGTATGACAAGTTTATATGCAAGTGAAAAAGAGGTGCTGAGTCCTGATGGACGTTTGAAGGTAGTAGTGTCAGATGAAGGTGGAATTCCTTCTTATCAGGTATTCTATGATGGAGTAACTTTTATTGAGAAATCTCCGTTGGGTATGAAGACTACTATTGGTGATTTTACATCTTCTTTATCACTCGGTAGTGAAATCAAGGAGACCTCTATCCGGAAGAACTACCGTTTACCGAACATAAAAAAAAGTAAGGTGGAGTATGCGGCTGAATCAGTAGTCGTTCCATTTACAAAAGAAGGGAGAACTGCTTTTGATGTGGAATTTCGGGTAAGTAATAATGACGTGGCCTTTAGATATACCGTTTATCCTAAGAAGGATATTTTGTGCTGTGTGATACAGCAGGAAACTACGGGGTTTGTCATGCCGGAAGGTACGACTACTTTCTTATGTCCACAAAGCGGACCGATGGGTGGTTTCGCCAGAACTTCTCCCAGCTATGAAACTCCATATACAGTAGATGATACGATGGGAAAAAATGGTTGGGGAGAAGGATATACATTCCCTTGCTTGTTTAAAAATTCAGATAAAGGTTGGATTTTAATTTCTGAAACTGGAGTAAACAGTTATTATTGCGGTAGTCGTTTGATGGGGCATGAAGATGGGTTGTATACCATTGGTTTTCCGCAGGAAGGTGAATTTAACGGCAATGGCACGATTTCTCCGGGAATTGCATTGCCGGGTAAGACTCCTTGGCGTACTATAACCTTGGGTTCTACACTGGCTCCTATTGTAGAAACAACTGTACCGTTTGATGTGGTAGAGCCGTTATATGAACCGTCGAAAGACTATACCGCAGAATACGGTTGTGGAACTTGGAGCTGGATTATTGCCGGAGATGCCAGTATGAATTATGGATGACCAAAAGCGTTATGTAGATTTTTTGTGCAGCAATGATTGGGATATCGTACAGGTGCTGGTAGATGCGCTTTGGGATACACAGGTAGGTCATGATAAGATAGAAGAGCTGGCTGCCTACGCCAAACAGAAAAATGTAGGGCTATATTTGTGGTATAACTCCAATGGATACTGGAATGATGCCCCTCAAGGACCTCGTGGAAAAATGAGTAATATCATTGAGCGTCGGAAAGAAATGAAATGGATGCAACGTATAGGTATCAAAGGTATTAAGGTCGATTTCATAGGTAGTGACAAGCAGGTCACCATGCAGCTTTATGAAGACATTTTGGCTGACGCAAACGATTATGGACTGTTGGTTATTTTTCATGGATGTACCATTCCGCGAGGATGGGAACGTATGTATCCTAATTATGCGGCCAGTGAAGCGGTATTGGCCAGTGAAAACATGAATTTCTCTCAGGGAAGCTGCGATGCAGAAGCATTCAATGCATGTATCCATCCGTTTGTTCGTAATACGATTGGGAGTATGGATTTCGGAGGAAGTACTTTGAACAAATATTATAATGCGAAAAATGAACCGGGGGGACGGATGAGAGTTACGTCCGATGTGTTTGCATTGGCTACGGCAGTATTGTTTCAGAGTCCGGTGCAGCATTTTGCATTGGCACCTAATAACCTGACTGACGCTCCAGCTTGGTCCGTGGATTTCATGAGAAAAGTGCCTACTACTTGGGATGAGGTGAAGTTTATAGACGGTTATCCTGGAAAATATATTGTGATGGCACGTAAACATGCTGGTAAATGGTACGTGGCAGGAATTAATGCACAGGATGAAACTGTTAAATTAAAGGTAGATGTTTCACTTTGTTTGCAGCAGGAGAAATCGTCAATTTGTATGAAGATAATGATAAACTGGCAGGCTCAGTCAAGGAACAGGTTATCAACAAGAAACAGACTTTGAATCTTTCTATTCCTAAAAATGGAGGTGTAGTGATTACCCGGAAGTAAATTGTTAATATTGGAATGATGATAAGGAATAAGATATTATTTTCAGTATTGGGAGGATTAATTTCTCCCATACTGATGGCACAGAATCCGATTGTACAGACCTGTTATACGACAGATCCTGCTCCTATGGTGCACGATGGCAGACTTTATGTGTATACAGGACATGATGAGGACAAAGCTGATTTTTTCTGGATGCAGGAATGGAGAGTGTATTCTACGGACGATATGGTGAATTGGACAGACCATGGCTCTCCGTTGGCCATAGAATCTTTTGAATGGGCAGATGACCGTGCATGGGCTGCACAGTGCGTAGAGCGTCAGGGTAAATTTTATTGGTATGTCTGTCTGCATTCAAAACTTACAGGAGCGATGGCTATCGGAGTGGCGGTAGGTGATTCTCCTGTGGGACCCTTCCGGGATGCCATCGGGAAACCGCTATGTGACGGCAGTTGGGATTATATTGACCCAACTGTGTATATTGATGATGATGGAAGGGCTTTCTTGTATTGGGGAAATCCGAATATTTATTATGCAGAATTGAATGAGGATATGATATCCATCAAGGGTGAGGTGAAGAAGCTGGAACAAACAGTGAACAGTTTCGGAGCTCCAAATCCGGATAAGCGTGTGAAGGGAGAAAAATACAAGGATATCTATACGGAAGGTCCTTGGTTTTATAAGCGAAAGGATAATTATTATTTGCTGTATGCGGCAGGGGGTGTTCCGGAACATATTGCGTATTCCATGAGTAAATCGCCCGTTGGTCCCTGGAAATATATGGGAGAAATTATGCCTTTGCAGGATACGGGTTCATTTACGAATCATTGTGGGGTGATTGATTATAAAGGGAACTCTTATTTCTTTTATCATACCGGAAAATTACCTGGAGGTGGTGGATTCGGACGTTCTGTGGCTGTAGAACAGTTTGAATACAATGCAGACGGAACATTCCCTGTTATTAATGCTACGCAAGAAGGAGTAAAACCGGTAGGTCTCTAAATCCTTATCAGCGAGTAGAAGCGGAGACTATGGCTTTTTCTGAAGGTGTGAAGACGGAGCCGAATGATCGGACAGGAATTTATGTATCAGACATTCATAATGGTGATTATATAAAGGTCAGAGAAGTCGATTTAGGCAAAAAGGGTGCCAGCAAGTTAGAAGTAAGTGTGGCCAGTGCATTGAGAGGCGGAATAATTGAAGTGTATGCCGACAGTATTGGTGGCACGTTGATTACAGAAATACAAGTACCTCATACCGGAGGATGGGAAGCCTGGAAGACTTTAGAAACAGCGGTGAAACAGGGTGAACAGGCTGTTTCAGGTACACATGATTTATATTTCTGTTTTAAGGGTAGAAAAGGCTGCAAGCTTTTCAATTTTGATTGGTGGAAATTGGTAGAGTAATTAGTTTTTAATGATACATAGGGAAAATCGATTTGATAACTTAAATATTGAATATTATGAATATTAGCAAGATTTTGTTACTGTGTAGTGGTTGTGGACTGTTGAATTGTCTGAATGTAAATGCTCAACGACCTATTATTCAAACGAAATATACTGCCGATCCGGCACCGATGGTATACAATGATACGGTATTTCTTTATACGACGCATGATGAAGATGATGCCGAAGGGTTTAAAATGCAGGTTGGTTGTTGTATACTTCTACCGATATGGTTAACTGGACTGATCATGGGGTTGTTGCTTCTCTCAAGAGCTTTGATTGGGTGAAGCGTGATAATGGAGCTTGGGCTGAACAGGTAGTTGAGCGCAATGGTAAGTTTTATATGTATTGTCCGATTCATGGAAATGGAATCGGTGTGCTTGTTTCCGACAGTCCTTATGGACCATTTAAGGATCCTCTTGGAAAGCCTCTTGTATGGCAGAAAGAACATTGGGATGATATTGATCCTACCGTGTTCATCGATGAGGATGGGCAAGCTTATATGTATTGGGGAAATCCCAATTGTTATTATGTGAAATTAAATGAAGACATGATTTCATATTCTGGAGATATTGTAAAGCTAAAAGAAACTCCGGAGCATTATCAGGAAGGTCCGTGGTTCTATAAACGTAATGGACATTATTATTTGGCTTTTGCTTCTACCTGTTGTCCGGAGGGAATAGGGTATGCAATGAGTGATAGTCCTACAGGACCATGGAAAACGAAAGGATACATTATGCGCCCTACGGAGAGAACCAGAGGCAATCATCCTGGTATTATGGATTATAAGGGGAAATCGTATGTCTTTGGATTGAATTATGATTTGTTAAAACTGGAAACGAATACTCATTATGAACGCCGTTCGGTGTCAGTGGCAGAAATGCACTATAATGAAGATGGAACTATTCAAGAAGTACCTTATTGGGCGGATACCAAGCTGGAGCAGATTGGTACTTTTAATCCGTTCCGTAAGGTAGAAGCTGAAACTATGGCTTGGGGATATGGATTGAAAACTGCTCCGAATGCAGATAAGTCTCTTTCGGTGGTAGATGTGAACAATGGAGAGTACATCTGTGTACGTGGAGTGAACTTTGGAAAGAATAAAGCTCGCCGTTTTGAAGTTTCCGCATTGCCTCTTGAGGGAGGAAATCTGAAAATTCGTTTGGATGCTCCGGATGGAAAGATTGTGGGAAACGTGAATATACCGCAGGGAAATGAAACATCTAAGTATGAACTTTATTCTTGTGAGGTCAATGCGGTCAGTGGCATACATGATTTGTACCTTAGTTTTGAAGGAGAGAATAATAAGGATTTATTTGAACTGGATTACTGGAAATTCTGATATTAGTTTACAGCATAAATAGAGTATATATGATAAAAAGATTTTAAGAAAAGATATAAAGTTGTCTTTACTAAATATTCGATGGTGCAGAATTATGCAGGGAGTGGTTTTGTTGTCTGGTTTGGCAGTAAATGCACAAAACCCCATTATCCAAACATCTTATACGGCTGATCCGGCTCCTATGGTATACAATGACAAGCTATATCTTTATACAAGTCACGATGAAGACGGTTCTACGTGGTTTACCATGAACGACTGGAAACTTTATTCCACGGATGATATGGTGAACTGGACCGAACATCCCACTCCTTTGTCATTCAAGACATTTGAATGGGCAGGTGGAGATGCATGGGCTGCCCAGTGTATTGAACGTGACGGTAAATTTTATATGTATGTACCTGTGACGGACCGTAAAGGTGAAACGGCTATTGGAGTGGCTGTGGCTGATAGTCCTTACGGGCCTTTTTATGATCCGATAGGGGCTCCTTTGGTACGAGCTGATTATGGCAATATAGATCCTACGGTCTTCATTGATGAAGATGGACAGGCTTATCTTTATTGGGGAAATCCGAACTGCTATTATGTGAAACTGAATAAGGATATGATATCTTATAAAGGGGATATACATGCGGTACTGATGAAGCCGGAAGCTTTTGGACGCAGGGAGGGAGATCCACAACGTCCTACTTTGTATGAAGAGGCTCCGTGGCTGTATAAACGTAAGGGAATGTATTACCTCTTTTATGCTGGAGGACCGGTTCCTGAACATTTAGCGTATGCTACAGCTGAAAGTCCGGAAGGCCCGTGGAAGTATGGAGGTACTTTGATGGCTACAGAAGGAGGAAGTTTTACCAATCATCCTGGAATTGCCGATTTCAGAGGAAAAACTTATTTGTTTTATCACGATGCTTCTCTTCCTGGTGGAAGTGGCTTTACTCGTTCTGTGTGTGTTAGGGAACTTGATTTCCAGTCTGATGGAAAAATTCCTTGCATGAAGATGGTGAAAGAGGGTGTTACGAAGAGTTTAAAACCTCTTTGTCCGTACCAGAAGGTGGAAGCGGAAACAATGGCATGGTCAGAAAAGATGAAGAGCGCTTATAATCCTCAGGTAGGAGTCTTTATTACAGCCTTAGCAGATGGAGCTTATACGAAAGTACGGGCTGTTGATTTCGGTGAGAAAGCTCCTTCTCGTTTTTCTGTTCGTTTGTCTACCACTCACAATGCGGAAATTACTATGGAAGTACGTCTTGACGGGCTGGACGGACAGGTGTTAGCTAAGATTAAAGTACCACGAACTGGGGGAAGTGATCGTTGGCGGATGATGGAAGAACAGATTCCACAGGTAACAGGTGTACACGACTTGTATTTTATTTTTAAGGGAAAGGCTCCGAAAGATTTGGCTTATTTTGATTATTGGAGCTGAATACTGATGATATTGCGTATGCTATGAACAGGGTTAATTTATTTTTATTATCCGTTTTCACTTGTGTAGGGTGGAGAGGAGAATGTTTGGCCGGGAATGATCCCGGCCTCTCGTCTACTAATGAGTTGCAGGAATGGACGTTGGAAAAGCAGGAGACTGAGCAGGTAACTTTTCGATTAGCAGACACTCTGTTGAAACTTCGTCCGCTGACCAACAACGCTGTAAGAGTGATTCGAAGCATGGGCATAGCTCATGAAGTTCCAGAATTAGTATATCTTCCAAAGAAGGTTCCTGATTATGTACTGAAAAAGGAGAAGGATAGTTATATTTTGTCTTTAAAGAATTTGAATGTCAGGTTTTCTGTATCTGACGGACGGATTTCGTTCCTTTCTTCTGGTGGCAAGGAAATTGTAGGAGAGGAGGCGAGTTCTGATAGAGTCTTCTTCAGTGCAAGGAGAAAAAACGTATGTTTCTACGCAGACTTTTCATTCTCCGTTTGATGAGTGTCTTTACGGGTTAGGACAGTTTCAGGATGGTTATTTGAATGTGCGTGGTTTAACCAGAAGACTGACCCAGGTTAATACACAGATAGCCATTCCTTTTGTGATGTCGAATAAAGGATACGGACTTTTGTGGAATAATTATGGTTTGACAGATTTTAATCCTGCTTCTTCGGTAGTTGCACTTCAGAAAACGGGGTTGGGAGGAAATAAAGTAACCGTGAATGTGACTTCTACTGAAGGGGGGAAGGAGGAAGTGCGTGAAAGTAATGTATTTGTGGGTAAGTTGAAAGTAGAATCAGACGGACAGTATGCTTTGATGCTGGATGTGGGAAGTGTAATGGCGCGTAGACATAATCTGGCAATTGATGGGCATACGGTAGTCGACATGAATAATCTCTGGTTGCCACCTACAGTTTCCATATTGGTAGATTTAAAAGCGGGAGAGCATAATTTAAGGGCTGAATTGACCAAAGAGGATGCACCTAAAGTGTATTTTAGAAAAGTAGATGAAACTACTACTTTTCGCTCTCCGGTATCGAATGGAATAGATTATACTTTCTTTGCAGGAACAGCCGATGAAGTGATTGCTTCTTATCGGGAAGCGACAGGAGAAGTCCCTATGTTGCCAGCGTGGGCTTTGGGATACATTCATTGCCGGGAACGTTTTCATTCTCAAAAAGAAATTCTGGAAACGGCTTCCGAATTTCGAAGAAAAAAATTGCCGGTTGACTTGATGGTACAGGACTGGCAGTACTGGGGAAAATATGGATGGAATGCCATGCGTTTTGACGAGATAGATTATCCTGCACCTCGGGAAATGACCGACAGTCTTCACCGGATGGGCATGAGATTGATGTTGTCGGTTTGGTCGAAAGTGGACCAGAATTCTGTGTTAGGAAAACGTTTAGCTGATAAGTCCTATTACATACCAGGTACTCCTTGGGTTGATTTTTTTAATCCGGAAGCTGCTTCTTTTTATTGGAAAAACTTTCGGGATAGTCTGGTGCTTCCGATAGGAATAGATGCTTGGTGGCTGGATGCAACGGAGCCGGAAAATGACGATTTGGTAGGACGTAGGGTAAACCATTCCACTTTCCCCGGAGAAGTGTTCCGGAATGTGTATCCACTTGTGGTCAACAAAACGATATATGAAGGTTTACGAGGTCTTTCCACTGATGAGGGAAAACAACGTGATTCTATTTCTCGGACTATTCTGCTTACCCGTAGCGGATTTCCTGGCATTCAGCGATATGGGGTTGCTACTTGGTCAGGAGATGTCGGGAATGACTGGGATACATTTCGTCGTCAGATTGTTGCAGGACTGGGTATTTCTGTTTGTGGTCTGCCTTGGTGGACTTATGATGCTGGAGGATTCTTTCGTCCGGGCGATGCACAGTATACAGATGCACATTTTCATGAGCGTTTTTCCAGATGGCTTCAGACTTCTGTCTTTTTACCTTTGATGCGTGTACATGGGTATATGACTAATACTGAGTTTTGGAATTATGGAGATAAAGTGACGGATATGGCTCGTAAATCATTGGAGCTGCGTTACCGCCTTTTACCATATATCTATTCTGAAGCAGCATGGGTCTCATTGGGAAATGGTACGATGTTACGTCCTCTGATGATGGATTTCCCTCAGGATACTCAAGCTTTATCTTTGAAATATCAATATATGTTTGGTCGGTTTCTGCTGGTTTCTCCTATCGTGGAAGAGGGACCTGTCGTGTGGAAGACATACCTGCCTGCCGTTCAGGGTGGATGGTATGATTTCCATGACAACCAGTATATGTCAACGGGTTGGGTTCAGACTTCAGTCTCTCCGGACTACATTCCTGTATTTGTCAAGGCTGGCACTGTCTTGCCTTTGTCATCAGGATATGCAGAAAATGCGCAGAAAGCCTTGAAATCAGATTTGGAGATACGTGTTTATGCAGGAACAGATGGAACCTATCAATTGTATGAGGATGAAGGTACAGACTACAACTATCAAAAAGGAGGATATTCTTGCATTCGTCTGTTTTGGGATGATGCGCATTCCATTTTGATTATTGGTAAACGGAGTGGTCAGTATGAGGGGATGGAACCGGTGCGGAACCTTAAGATTGTAAAAATAGCCTTGTCCTCAGATGGAAAATCGAACGTAACAGAAAAGTCTGTAGTCTATAAGGGTGAGGAGTTAAAAATAGCTTTTTGATAAAAATAAATAGAGATAACTGTTGAATATAAATTTTGAACTAATGGAAGTGAAAAGAATGTTTGTGACATTGACATCATTGATGGCTTTGTCTTTGGGACCTGTTTCTGCACAGGCTCAGACTGGAACCGAGAAGGTGAATGAGAAGTTTCATATCTATCTTTGTTTAGGACAGTCGAATATGGAGGGAAATGCAAAAATAGAAGCGTGTGATACGGTGAATGTAACTCCGCGTTTCAAGGTGCTTCAAGCTGTAGATTGCCCGGATTTAGGACGGGAAAAAGGTAAGTGGTACACTGCTGTTCCTCCTTTGGCAAGATGTGGAACGGGTTTAACTCCAGCAGACTATTTTGGACGAACATTGGCAGATAGCCTTCCAGCTGATGTAGAAATAGGTGTTATTAATGTGGCTGTGGGAGGATGTAGAATAGAATTATTTGATAAGGATAATTATGCTTCGTATGTGGCCGGATCTCCAGATTGGTTAAAAAATATGGTCGCTGAGTATGATGGAAATCCTTATGCAAGATTAATCGAGCTTGCTAAACAAGCTTCTCGGTGTGGAGTTATAAAAAGGTATACTTCTTCATCAAGGAGAATCCAATACCGGAGATCCGGATTGGCCGATGAAGGTAAAAAAAGTATACGATAATATTCTTTCAGACCTTGGTTTGCAGCCTAACTCATTGCCTCTTTTAGTTGGTGAGCTTGTTTCTGAAGGGCAAGGGGGAGCTTGTGCATCGATGAATCCGGTGATTCAGAAATTACCTGAAACGATTCCTGTAGTACATGTGGTTTCTTCTGAAGGATGTGAGGCCGTATCCGATCGATTGCATTTTAGTGCAGCTGGCTATAGAGAACTTGGCAAGAGATATGCCCTTACCATGCTTGAACTTTTGAAAAAGAGTAAGTAATAGGGTATTATACGAAGAGAGGAGATAGACTCGGTCAACCCCGTCTATCTCCTCTCTTTTTATTCATCTTTCTTCTCCTCTTCTTTTTCTTTACAGCGTTCCGTATATTTACTGGGGGATACTCCGTACAATTCTTTGAATGCATTGGAGAAGTAAGTTGTATTGTTGAAACCTACCAGTTGGGCTATTTCAGACATACTGTAATTCTTCTCAGATTTCAGCAGGATTTCAGCTTGTTTCAGTCTGATATTCCTGATAAAATCCCGGGTAGACTGGTTGGTCAGTTCTTTTAGTTTTCTGTATAGGTGTACACGACTTATACCCACTTCGGCTGCAATCATTTCTGCATTTAAATCTGGATTATTCAGGTTCTTATTGATTACTTTTAGAACCTTTTGCATCAGCTTTTCATCTGCAGACTGAGGTTGTGCCACTTCAATATTGTCGTTTTGTTCTTGTTTTCCGCTAAAGTTATTGCGTAATATTTCTCTGTTTTTAATCAGGTTTTCAATAGTTGTTATTAAAATATCCAGGTTGAAAGGTTTGGCTATATAGGCGTCCTGCTCCTAGGGAAAGTCCTTCGATATAATCCTTTTCACTGTTTTTGGCGGTAAGAAGGATTACCGGGATATGATTGGTTTTGATATTCTGCTTTAATTTACGAAGCAACGTGATGCCGTTCACTTCTGGCATCATGATGTCACTTAGAACCAAATCAGGCATGTGGTGCATAATAAGGTCGAGTGCTTCCTTCCCGTTGCTACAACTTAACACACGGAAATGACTTCCTAATTCAGTGAGCAGATAATTTCGTATCTCATCTTCATCTTCTACAATTAATATAGAATGCTTTTTCCTGATTACTTTTTTAGTGCCGTCTTCGCTATTTTCGTTTTCTTCAATAGAAGCCGGAATATGTTGCAGAGGCTGATCTTCAATGGATGGTTGCTCTGAAATATTCTTATTACTATTCTGATAAAGCTCTTCGGTTGACAGATGGCTACATCCCAATGGAATATGGATGGTAAAACTACATCCGGACTTGTTTTCATTGTTCTTGACCGTGATAGTACCATGATGCATCTTTATGAGCGACATAGATAGATGAAGCCCGATTCCGGTTCCTTTGCTTCGTGACCGGTCATCGCTTATCTGATAGAATCTTTCAAAAATACGTTCCATCTCACTTTCCTTTATGCCGGTTCCATTGTCTTCAATAATGATTTCTGCATAGTTATTCAATGGATAAACATTTGAAGAGTTATTGACGGAGTTGATATATATGTTGATTTCTCCTTCATTCTGGATATGTTTGAAGGAGTTTGAGAGTAAATTAAAGATTACTTTGTCAAAGTTATTAGGATCCAGCCAAACTTTCAGGCTCTCCATTTGGGTTATAATGTTTAATTTAGCTCCTTTAGCAGCTGCTTGATATGCAAATGTATTTTTTATGTCATTGATAAAGCTGATTAAATCCACTTCTGTGAAACTTAGCTTCATTGGGTTCTTATCTATCTTTCTGATGTCCATTAATTGGTTGATCAGGTTTAGAATTCTTTGCGCATTACGTTCTATCAATGAATAGCTTTTTTGTCTTTCGCTGTCATTATCTGTAGAGATTAATTTCTGTAATGGACTGATGATTAAAGACATCGGAGTTCTGATTTCATGAGAAATATTAATGAAGAACTGTAATTTACTTTCATTAATCTCTTCCAGATGTTTGTGTTTTAGCATCTCCTGTCTTACTCTGTATTTTTCTTTAGCCTGATGTATGAAGATGGCTATTATACTAATGATGATTAAGATATAGATAACCCATGCCAGACCGGAGTTGTACCATGCAGGATGTATATTAATGACTATTGTCTTTATTTTAGATTCAGAAGTGCCATTGATTGCTTTTACTTTAAATTCGTATTTTCCTACAGGAAGATTACTGAAGGAAACACGGGAGCTTCCTTTGGGCAAAGAGTTCCATGTTCCATTATTCATGGAATATAAATAGTTCTGTGGGGAAATGAAATTGTCTGTAGCAAATTCTATATAAAACGAATTGTCATAGTGGGACAGATTGATTTCTTGGGTATGAAATATATCATTATCTATCACATGATAACTTCCAGATTGGGTCATTTCGTTGACAGCTTTATCATGCAGATAGAAACCGGTAATTCTTATATTGCTTTGAAACTTCTGTGTTTCGATGTCATTCGGGTTAAAAAAGACAATGCCATTGGCTCCCCCAAACAGAATTTTTCCGTCGGGAGATATGCAATAGGCATTTCTTGAAAATTCATTATTGTATAATCCGTCTGATGCAAAGAAAGGAATAAACGATTTGTTATGTGAATTATATTTGGCAATTCCCTGACTTGTACTTACCCATATATCCTTGTTTTTATCCACAATGATTGATGAGATCAGATTATTGGGGAGTCCATTGTGAGTTGTAAATTTCTCAATTATATTCAAATTATAATCCATTACATAGATTCCTTCCGGGGTTCCTGCCCATATATGGTCGTCTGGCCCTTGTGCAATGGTATTTATACTTAAGCCTATGAGCACTTTTTCCTTACCTACGACTTTGAGCTTCTCAGTATCTATGCATTTAATACCATCATAAGTACCTATATACAATCGTCCGTTTGGAATATACAATAAAGTATTAATCCATTGATTGATTTCTTTCTCTGATAGAGCCTGATGTACTTTCAGGTCACTATAAGAAGCCGATGAAGCTGGTAAATCTACATAATAAAGCCCTGTTCCCATTGTGCCTATCCACAATCTTTTATGAGGGTCTTCTACGAATCTATATACTTTTGTTATTTCATTCCCTTCATTATTTCGCAGTGAAGTTTTTGAAAGTTTGTTTGTTTGCGAATCGAATACAGATATTCCACTAAGGTATGACATCATCATCCTTTTTATTGGAGTCTTCAAAAAGGCACATGACGGTAGGAGGAACATCCGGGTTTTTATCTTGAGTTAGATGTTGGATAAAGTTGTAGTTTTTGTCTAATAAATAAATACCATCATTGTCTGTACCTACAATTAGTTTACCCTTATCTGTGGTTTCGCACAAAGCTGTAATACAATTACTTCCTATGTAATTTCGGATAGATGAGAAGTTTCCGATGTAGTTAAACATATTCGCTTGTGAAGGAATAAATGCTACTCCTTTCTGGTAGATACCAATCCAAAGATTATTGCTGCTGTCTGTCAGCAAAGAATGTACTTTGCTTTTCTTGATGTTTATGTTGTCTATGTAAAAATCCGTGTTGGCTATGGATTTTTTTGAAATGTCATAAGCTACAATTCCTTCTCCATCAATGCCAATCAGCATGAGATTGTCATTTTGTTTAAGAACTTTAATGGGGAAATTGGAATGAAATATTTGATGAAAGGTATTATCCGCCTGATTGTATATAAAAACTCCTCGTCCGCTGGTTCCTGCATATATATTACCATTTGAGTCTTCTGTACAACAATTGATAAATTGATTTCCATAGAGTTTTCCAAGAGTATAATGATGAATCTTTTTGTTTTTATCAATTCTGATCATACCATGATATTCCGTGCAAATCCATATATTCCCCTTACGGTCTTCCATGATATCATTGATTGTATGTCCAATTAAAGATGGATTCCAATTCTCAATTTGAATATTTCCTTTATGGTCAAAAGTGAGTTTTTTGATACCATATCCACTTGTACCAATTAAGATACTGCCATCGCTGAGTTGTGCGATACTTTTATTGTTGTATGATGAATTGGATTTTTTGATAGTCTTGAAAGAGTCGGATTTATATTCATACATTTGTAATCCTTTGGTGGAAAGTATGTATAGATGTCCTTTGGCGTCTTGAAAAGTTCTGTATACATGATTCCCAAGCAGTGAGGTGGAATCATTGAATTGGTTCTTATAGTTGGTAAATTTAGCTCCATCATATTTATTTAATCCATTTTCTGTTGCAACCCAGATGTAACCCTTAGCGTCTTGGTATATATGACTAATCATACTGCTGGATATATCTCCATGAGTTGAATATAACTTACAAAACTGTCCTTTACAAAAAAGAGGTAGAAAACACAGAAAGATGATTAAAATAAAGGTTTTGTTTTTCATTATCTGTATCATAAGTTTACACTTGGTTATTTCCCTAATGGATAAGTTTGTTGAAATGTACGTATTGTTAGTGATGCAAAGTAAATTCTTTTTTTTCATTTCTCAATGAAAAGTAAAGGAATTAAATAGATATTTTATAGAGTTTCTGGTATAGGGCGGTGCTTAAAATAAGCAGTGTATGTGGACGTTAATACCCTTATTGTAGAGATGGTGTAACATATACATATGCTTTTTGTTACAATAGAAAATGAAATGTAACCATAGATGTAAGCTTGGTATCCTGTCGGACATACGTATTAATAACCTTTCCGTATTTTTGTTACAGTGAAAAATACAATGAAAAGTATATGAAAACACATTTTATTATTAAACGTTTTTTATTAGGCTTAGCCTTGCTTGCTTCTTGTGATTTTGGAGCTTTTGCAAAGGTGGTTTTACCTGTGCTGGTATCAGACGGTATGGTGTTGCAGCGAAATGCTCCGTTAACAATATGGGGTAAGGCTGATCCGTCTGAGAAGGTTTGTGTAAAGTTTCAAAAGAAACAATATAAGGTAACGGCGGATGAGAATGGGAAATGGGCTGTAACACTGCCTGCCATGAAAGCCGGAGGACCTTACTCTATGACAATTAACGACATTGTTTTAAATGATATTCTCGTAGGAGATGTCTTTTTATGTTCAGGTCAGTCTAATATGGAACTTCCGGTTAATCGAGTGATGGATAAATATGCAGACGAGATAGAAGGATATGAAAATACCTCTGTTCGATATGTGAAAGTTCCTTATTCGTATGATTTTTCTCAACAGAAAGAAGATATTCGTCCTGTAACCTGGCGTCCGATGACGACCGAAAATGTAAAAGATTTTTCTGCGATATGTTATTTCTTTTCCCGGTTGCTGGAAGAAAAGACTAATGTGCCGGTAGGTATTATTAATGCAAGTTGGGGAGGTACTCCGGTGGAAGCTTGGGTTAGTGAAAAAGGATTGCAAAACTTTCCGGAGTATGTACATCAGAAGGCCTTGTATGAGGATACAGAATTAGTTTCTCGGATAACAGAAACTGAAAGGCTGCATCAACAGGCATGGAATAAAGTATTGTATAAGTCTGATGCAGGACTTCATGGTGTGACACCTTGGTATGCGGAGGATTATGATGATTCGGATTGGGAAAAGGTAGATATGTTTTCAGATAACTGGGCCATTCGTAATGGCCGTCCTTTGAACGGAGTGCATTGGTTCAGGAAGGACTTTTTTGTACCAGAGGACTGGAGTGGAAAAGAAGCCGTTTTACGTTTAGGGTGCATTGTGGATGCAGACTCTGTGTTTGTAAACGGACATTTCGTCGGCACTGTTTCCTATCAGTATCCTCCTCGTATTTATAAAGTACCTTCCAAGTTGCTGAAGAAGGGAAAAAATCAACTTACTGTACGGTTGTTTAGTTATGGAGGACGTCCTTCTTTTGTAAAGGAAAAGCCTTATAAGTTGATTTGTGACGGGAAAGAAGTAAATCTGGAAGGGGGATGGAAGCACAAAATAGGTACGGTGATGCCCCCTTCTCCTTCTTCTACAGCCTTTCATTACACTCCTGTTGGCTTGTATAATGGGATGATTTATCCATTACGTCATTATACGTTCAAAGGAGTGGTGTGGTACCAGGGAGAGTCAAATGTGGGCCGTTGGAGCGAATTATTCGTCTTTGCTCAGTGCATTGATAGCCGACTGGAGAACACTTTTCAAAGATGAAAATCTTCCTTTTTATATCATTGAATTAGCTGATTTCCTGGCACCGGATGATCCGGGGAGAGCAGCATGGGCTGAGTTGAGAAAACAGCAGGCGAAAACAGCCCGTGAGAATGCACACGTTACACTGATAAAGAATAGTGATACGGGAGAATGGAATGACATTCACCCTTTGGATAAAAAAACAGCAGCTACCCGTCTGGTGGAAGCAGTAATACAGAATGAAAAATAATAAACAGATATGAGTAAGATTCAGAATCAGAAAGTATCCATGGCCGAGAAAGTGGGCTATGGATTAGGAGACTGTTCCGCAAATCTGGTATTCCAGATGATGATGATTTACCAGACCAAATTCTATACGGATGTGTTTGGGCTGGAAGGAGCAATTGCAGGAACCGTCATGTTGGTAGCACGTATTGTGGATGCGTTTGTAGATCCCACTGTCGGTATTTTGTCTGACCGGACTCAGACGAAATGGGGAAAATATCGTCCATGGGTATTATGGACAGCACTTCCTTTCATGGTGTTCTATGTACTGGCCTTTTACAATCCGGGCATTGAAGAAAAAGGACTGGTAGCATTGTATGCTACAATTTCATACACCTTGCTGATGACGATGTATTCTTTTAATAATACACCTTATTCTTCATTGGGAGGAGTCATGTCGTCAGATATTAAAGAACGTACCAGTATCACCTCTGTGCGTTTCGTTTTTTCTACGATTGCACAGTTTGTGGTTCAAGGGCTTACCTTACCGTTGGTCAGCAAGTTCTCGGAAGGTAGTGACAAGGCACATGGCTGGCTCTGTACCATATCCTTGTTTGCTGTCGTAGGTTTCTTGTTTTTGGTAATTGTATTTTTCTCGGCAAAAGAACGTATTACTCCGCCTGCCAATCAGAAAAATGATACCCGTCAGGATATAAAAGATGTATTAAGCAGTGTGCCTTGGCGTGCCATGTTTGTCTTAACTCTTTTTGTGTTTATCACACTGGCTATGTGGGGAAGTGCCATGAACTATTATTTTGAAAACTATGTGGATAAAGCAGCTTTGTTTACTTTCCTGGATAATATAGGATTGGTAGCTACTGACGGTGGAACTTCAGTCGGGTATCATATACTTGATGCTTTCGGCTTGATTGTAACTTCTCCGGACAAAGCATACGAAGTGGGTTTTGGCGTATTTAATATGGTGGGAGCCTTGGTTCAGTTTTTTGGCGTAATTTGTTTATCGGAATTTTTAGCCAACAAATATGGCAAGAAGCGTACGTTTATCGTATGTCTTGCGCTGACGGCTATTTTCACGGCTTTGTTCTATTTCCCTTCAAAATACGATATTGAAATGATGTTCGTATTGAACTTCTTGAAGAGCTTGGCCTATGCACCTACAGTTCCTTTGCTTTGGGCTATGATTGCCGATGTGGCCGACCATTCGGAATATATCAATTACCGTCGTGCTACGGGATTTATCTTTTCGGGAGTGGTGTTTGCCCTGAAAGCCGGATTAGGTATTGGAGGAGCTGTATTGGGCTTCTTACTGTCGGGATTTGGTTATGTTTCTGGAGCGGATATAGCTCAAAGTGATACAGCCGTTCATGGCATCATTCTTTCATCAAGTCTGATTCCAGCCGCATTCTTTTTTGTTGGTGTGGTGGCATTATGTTTCTATCCTATCAGTAAAGAATATAATGAGAAAATGCAGGCAGAATTAACAGCTCGAAGAAGTAAAAGTGACTATTAATTAAGGAAAGAATATATGAAGAACAAACACATTGCATCATGGATGCTGTGCAGCCTGTTTATTATGGGATGCGGGAGTAAGGTTTCTGATACGGTTGTATCAGAGAAATCTTTGAAAGAGGTTGTAGGAGACAAGTTTTTAATGGGAGTAGCGCTGAATGTACATCAGTCGTCTGGTGCTGATACTTCAGCTGTGAAGATTGTGAAACAGCATTTCAATTCCATTGTAGCGGAAAACTGTATGAAGTGTGAGGAGATTCAGCCTAAAGAAGGAGAATTTCATTTTGAGGATGCCGACCGCTTTGTGCAGTTCGGAATTGACAATGGCATGACGGTGATAGGACATTGCTTGGTGTGGCATTCTCAGCTTCCGGACTGGTTCTGCGTAGATGAAAAAGGTCAGAATGTTTCTCCTGAAAAGTTGAAACAGCGTATGAAAACGCATATTCAGACCGTTGTAGGACGATACAAAGGAAAAGTAAAAGGCTGGGATGTGGTGAATGAAGCTATTGTGGAAGACGGCTCTTATCGTAAAAGTAAATTTTATGAAATCCTGGGAGAAGAGTTTATTCCACTGGCCTTCCAGTATGCGCACGAGGCTGACCCGGATGCCGAACTTTATTATAATGATTATGGTATGGACGTGCAGGGGCGTCGGGAAGGAGTTGTGAAGCTTGTCCGTTCATTGAAGGAAAAAGGATTGCGTATTGATGCTGTGGGCATGCAAGGACACATGGGAATGGATTACCCCGACATCCAGAAATTTGAAGAAAGTATGCTTGCTTTTGCTTCAGCTGGTGTCAAGGTAATGATTACAGAATGGGATATGAGTGCGCTGCCTACTGCACTTCGCAGTGCCAACATCTCGGATACGGTTGCGTTTAAGAAAACATTGAATCCTTATCCGCAGGAACTCCCTGATTCTGTCAGCCAGGCATGGAATAAAAGAATGCAGCAGTTCTTCCAGCTTTTTGAAAAACATGCCGATATTGTGACGCGTGTAACGGCATGGGGAGTTACAGATAGTGATTCGTGGAAGAATGATTTCCCGATTCGTGGAAGAAGAGACTATCCGTTGCTTTTTGACCGGAACTATCAACCTAAGGAATTTATACAGAAAATGATGGATGAGCAGTCGGATACGACAGCTATTGCACAGAAATAACGTTTAACAGGAGACGCTTTCAGTAAGAGTCTCATAAATCAATATAAAAATGAAAAAGGAAGAAAGATATTTGTTTCCTGCCGACTATATGGCAGATCCGTCAGTACATGTATTTAACGGACGTTTGTATATTTATCCTTCACACGACCGTGAATCAGGTATTCCTGAAAATGACAACGGTGACCATTTTGATATGAATGATTACCATGTACTGTCGACGGATGACGTGATGCATGGTGAAATCGTCGATCATGGAGTGGCTTTGAAGGTTGCTGATATACCTTGGGCCGGACGCCAGCTGTGGGACTGTGACATTGCCTGCAAGGATGGAAAATATTACTTGTATTTTCCGTTGAAAGACCGGAATGATATTTTCCGTATGGGGGTAGCCATTAGCGATAAACCTGAGGTCCGTTTATTCCTCAGCCCGATCCGATTCGTGGAAGCTACAGTATTGATGCGGCAGTTTTCCGCGATGATGACGGAAGCTACTACATGTATTTTGGCGGAATCTGGGGAGGACAGTTGCAGCGTTATCGTGATAACAAAGCCATTGAAAGTCCATGTCTCCCGGCTGATAATGAACCGGCTTTGCCCAGTCGTGTGGTAAAATTATCGGATAATATGTTGGAATTTGCAGAAGAACCCCGTCCGGTCATCGTATTGGGAGAAGATGGCAAACCTTTGTTTGCAGGCGATCCGCATCGTTTCTTTGAAGCTTCGTGGATGCATAAATATAAAGGTAAATATTATTTCTCTTATTCTACGGGCAATACTCATCTGTTGTGTTATGCGGTAGGCGACAATCCTTATGGACCGTTTACATATCAGGGCGTAATTCTGACTCCGGTAGTAGGATGGACTACCCATCACTCTATTGCAGAATATAAAGGAAAGTGGTATCTTTTCCATCATGATTGTGTTCCTTCAGGTGGAAAGACCTGGCTTCGCAGTTTAAAAGTGGTTGAATTGGAATACGATGAAGAGGGTAAGATTCAGACCATAAAAGGAAGTGCGGATGAATAAAAAGTACTTGTTGGGTATATGTCTTTTGTCTTTCGGACTGACCTTATTTGCGGAAGATGGAAGTAAACTCTGGTTGCGACAGGCGTCTTGTGAAAAGGCGTCTGTCTGTTGTTCAATTTCTTCTCCTACCATTGCCATAGCTCGTGAGGAACTGGCTTCTTTATGGCGTGGAAAGGCGGTTGAACTACAACTGTTTGCTGATGAAGCTCATCGTAAGCTGGGGAAGGAAGGGTACACCATACGTACTTCCGATGAAAAGATAGTGCTTGGCTCTACTACTGAACAGGGCTTGCTTTATGCGGCCTATCATCTTTTACGTTTGCAGGCAGAAGGGGCAGATTGTACCCGTCTGGATATTGCAGAAGAACCAGCCTTCGATGTACGTGTACTGAATCATTGGGATAATCTGGATGGCACGATAGAGCGTGGATATGCCGGTAAATCCTTGTGGCAGTGGGATGAACTTTCAGATACTGTGTCGGCACGTTATCAGGAATATGCCCGGGCCAATGCTTCGGTTGGTATCAACGGGACAGTACTTAACAATGTCAATGCTTCGGTTAAAATACTTTCCAGCGAATACCTTGAAAAGGTACGCGTGCTTGCGGATATTTTCCGGCCGTACGGAATAAAAGTCTATCTTTCGGTCAACTTTGCTTCTCCCATGCAGTTGGGAGGATTGTCTACAGCCGACCCGTTGAATGAGGAAGTGGCTGAGTGGTGGAAGAAGAAGGTACATGAGATTTACAGTCTTATCCCTGATTTTGGAGGTTTTCTGGTCAAGGCTAATTCAGAAGGACAGCCTGGTCCGTGCGATTACGGGCGTACGCATGCCGAAGGAGCGAATATGATGGCAAGGGCCCTGAAACCCTACGGAGGAATCGTGATGTGGCGTGCGTTTGTGTACAGTCCGTCGGATGCCGACAGAGCCAAACAGGCTTATCTGGAGTTTAAACCTTTGGATGGAAAATTTTTGGATAATGTGATTGTGCAGGTGAAAAACGGTCCGATTGACTTCCAGCCGAGAGAACCTTACAGTCCGTTGTTTGGTGCGATGCCCCACACCCCGTTGATGGCTGAATTTCAGGTTACACAGGAGTACTTAGGGCATTCCAATCATCTGGCTTACCTGGCTACTATGTGGAAGGAGTTTTATCGTTATGTGTCTCCTGCTTCTTTAAAAGGGGTGGCTGGAGTGGCCAATATAGGTGATGATACCAACTGGTGCGGACATGATTTTGCGCAGGCTAACTGGTATGCGTATGGTCGGTTGGCATGGAATCCTTTGCTTTCTTCTGAAGAAATAGCTAAAGAGTGGCTGGCACAGACTTTTACGTCGGACCCTAAATTCGTAGAGCCCATGACGCAAGTATGATGGATAGTCGGGAGGCGGTGGTAGATTACATGATGCCGTTAGGATTACATCATATTTTTGCTTGGAGTCATCATTACGGACCGGAACCCTGGTGTGAGGTACCGGGCGCTCGTGCAGATTGGTTGCCGTCGTATTATCATCAGGCAGACAAAAAAGGTTTGGGATTTGACCGGAGCCGTTCTGGAAGTGATGCGGTGTCTCAGTATCCAGACTCTTTAGCCCACGTATTCAATTCATTGGAGCTATGTCCGGAAGAATTTTTGTTGTGGTTTCATCATGTAGACTGGAATCATTCATTAAAGTCTGGACGTACTCTTTGGGATGAATTGTGTTATAAATATCAGCAAGGCGTTGATAAAGTACGTGAGTTCCAGAAAGTGTGGAACCAGATGAAACCGTATGTGGATGAGGAGCGTTTTCAGGCAGTGGCTAAACGGTTGGATATTCAGGCGAACGATGCGGTGTGGTGGAAAGATGCGTGTCTGGAGTATTTTCGTACTTATTCTCACATGAAGTATCCTGAAGGGGTAGAGGCTCCCGTATTCAAATTGAAAGAATTGAAAAAGGTAAAATTACCGATTAGTAACTATGAATGCCCTTCGGCAGACATGCTTCCACAGAAAAACAGCTCTTTGGAATAACTCCGTTTATCTTGATTATCAATCAGTTATTGATTAATTAGCTAATAGGATTTTTCTATATAATAAAACGCAAGGACGTTTGATGTAAAACGTACTTGCGTTTTGTCTTAAATGCACTTGCGTTTTAGTTGAAATGCACTTGTGTTTTGAATAAAACGTCCTTGCGTTTTTTAGAAGCGGCAACGGATGTCAATTCCCACTTGTACGGGACGTCCTTTTTGCGCGAATCCACGGCTCATTGTTTCAAAGTAGAACGCCTGATAATCTTTGTTTAAGGCATTGTTCACCCAGAAACCAATTTGTCCGTTACCCTTGTTCAAGCTGAGTCGGCCATTCAGTGTGCCGTAAAGTGCCTGACTGGCATTGTTCTGTTCTGTCCAGTAGATACGTCCTGCAGCGCGATAGTTGGCATCCAGGGTGATGTTGTCCAGAATAGCGTTCTTGCGCAGCGGGAAGATGTATTGTCCGCCTACGGCAAATGTATGTTTAGGAACGAAGGGTACATAGTTGCCGTTATAGTTTTCTGTTTCACTTATCACATAATCAGTGAAGGTGGCGTATGTATATCCGTAGTTTCCGTTCAGACTGAACTGGTCGGTGAGCTGTGCGCGTAAGCTGGCTTCTGCACCTAAGCTACGACTTTTTCCGGCATTCACCGTGATACGTCCTAATCCACTTTCAGCAAAGCGTGACAACTGCTGGTCGCGAGTGTCCATGTAGAAAGCTGAGAGGTCGGCTTGTAACTTTCCGTTGAACAAAGTCAGATGAGATCCGATTTCGTAATTCCATGAATACTCCGGCTTGTAGAGCGTGGCTGCTTTTACGTCTGTTTGCGGGCTTTGAGCCATACCGTTTAGAATACCGATAATATTTTGTTTCTGTTCATCCTTTATGGGCGCTGATTCGAGAGCTGGAATCGTTACGCCTGCTACGTCTTTCATCATACTTGCCTGCATGTCATTTTGCAGCAGGTCGGAGAACATTTGGATATTGTACCCTCCCGAACGGTATCCTTTGGATACACTTGCGTAGATGTTGTTACGTGAGTCAAAATCATATTGCAAGGCGAATTTAGGCAACAGCTGGATGTAGTCGTGCGACAGCTTTCCATCATAACTGTTGTTTACATTGAATTCTTTTGCCGGAATCATCTCTATTACTTTGTTGGATGGAGTCAACGTTCCGCCTAATGAGTAGGTATGTGTAAATTGGCAACCACTATAGTAATCCAGCTTCAGGCTTTCATAGTCCATGCGAAGACCGGCAGTGAAAGAGAGTCCTTCCAGCCCGAAGAGGTCATTGAAAGTTGACTGGTGGAAAATGGCTCCATTTAAAATTGGTGTACTGAATTTTCCTGGAATGGCAAGTTGTTCACCGTTAATTACATCATTGAAGTTTAGCTTCATACTCATGGGGCCCATTGATATCGTGGGCATGTATTTATTGGCGTTCGTGTTGATGGTAGAATTCAGCAGTTTACTCCATCCTTCTGGAAGGTGACAGGAGCCTCTGTATCCAGCCACTGATAGAATCCGCTAACTCCGGTAGTCCACTGCCAGCGGCGTCCGGGTTTGGATTTCAACACGATTTCTTCGCTGAGTGTCTTGGAATTCTGCTTCTGCATCATGGTGTAAATGTTCTGCTCCGTAAAGTCCTGGTCCAGGTCCATGTGGTCGCGCAGGTACTGGAAACCGGTTACGCTACTAAGAATGAAATTGTCGGCTTGATATTCCAGGTTCAGTCCGGTGTTCAGCAAGTTTCGTTTGTATCCGCAGGCATTGTCGTAAGAGATACGGCCGATGTAGTCGGCACGGTCTTCTTCTCCGCTGACTTTACCTGTGTATTCATACGGATAGCCGCCCTGATTGGTATATTCGTAGTTTACGGTAAAGTCAAGCTTCAAGTTTTCGGTCGGCAAATAAATGGCACGTATACGTCCGCCAAACTCATCGTCTGTATCAATTAGTTTTCCGTTAAAGTCGTTTTTGAAGAAACCTCCTTTGTGGTCATAAAACAATCCCACAGAAAAGGCAAACTGATTGGAAATACGATGGTAATGCGTAAGTGAGGCATTGTAATTGTTGTAGGTGGCAGCACCTAAACGGAGGTCTGTTCCCTGATACGTAAACGGTGACTTGGTAAACACGCGGATAAGTCCTCCCATGGTGTTACGCCCGTAGAGCGTTCCTTGCGGACCCCGCATTACGTCGATACGCTCAATATCGGAATAGTTGAAATCGAAGGCCGATTTGTCGATAAAGGGAATATTGTCCACATAAAGTCCCACAGCTGGTGTATTGATACGTGAACCGATGCCTCGGATGTAAACCGAAGTCGTCAGTTTGGAACCATAGTCTGGAATAAATAAGTTCGGAACCAGTGCAGACAATGATTTTACAGAGGTTACTGAATTATTGCGCATCGCACTTTGTGAGAAGGAAGTTGACGAAGTGGCTTGCTGACGCAGACGGTTGTTCTCCTTCGGAGTAGCAATAACCACAACTTCTTCTATGTCAATAACCTTTGTTGTATCTTTAGGTAGAGAGTTCTCAGGTGATACCGGACCTGCCAAGCGCTCTTTATAGAAACAGCCAGTAACGAAACAATAGCAATATTTTTTTTCATTCTGTTGAAAGATATAGTTTAGTTAACGCTGCAAAGTAACGCCAATTTGCTTGGACGGGCAATCCTAATAAATGAGGATTTTGCTTATTTTTGTACGTAGTAATAGGATTAACGTATGAAAAGAATGAAACAATTTTTGAGTTTGGTGGCGGTATGTATTTTTTCACTCTCCGCTTGGGCACAGGAAACTGTGGCTGTCAATACGGGAGATCTTATTTCTCCCGAAGTAAAGAATCAAACTGTGACTTTTCGTCTGCTGGCTCCTGAGGCCAGGGAAGTATGGGTAGAAACAGACTTCTTTGAAAAGTCCCGGCAGCAGACTCCATTGGGAGAGGTAGAAATGGCAGGACGTCAACGGATGGAAAAAGGAGAGAATGGTGTGTGGAGCTATACGGTTGCTTTGCCTGCGCCCGAACTGCATACTTATTGCTTTTATGTGGATGGCGTGCGTATGCTTGATCCCTCCAATGTATATATGCTTCGTGATATAGCTACTTACATGAACTATTTTCTTGTGGATGGAGCTTTGTCTGAGAATTATTTTGTTCGGGAAGTACCTCATGGAACGGTTGCGAAGGTGTGGTATCCGAGCCCTTCTTTGGGGATGGAACGTCGTCGGATGACGGTATATACCCCAGCTGGTTATGAGGAAGGGACAAAACGTTACCCGGTTCTTTATTTGTTGCACGGGGCCGGGGGAGATGAGAATGCCTGGAGTGAACTGGGGCGTGCTGTACAGATTTTAGATAATTTGATAGCCCAAGGAAAAGCAGAGCCAATGATTGTAGTGATGCCGAATGGAAATGGGGCACAGCAGGCTGTACCGGGGGAATATCCTAACAGTATGTACAAACCTTCTTTCATGAATCCGAAAACCATGGAGGGGTCTTATGAGAAAGCATTTCCGGATATTATGAATTTTGTGGAAAGTCATTACCGGACGATAAACGATAAGGCGCATCGGGCAATTGCCGGATTGTCGATGGGAGGATTTCATTCATTGTATATCTCTGCCAATTATCCGGACAAGTTTGATTATGTAGGACTCTTTTCTGCGGCAATTAACCGTGAGTCGAAAGGAGAGAACACTTATATCTATAAGAATCTGGAGGAAAAGTTAGCAATTCAGTTTGCGGCAGCTCCGAAACTGTATTTTATAGCTATCGGAAATGCAGATTTTTTATATCAGGACAATGTGGCGTTTCGTCAGTTGCTTGATCGTCATGGGTATAAATATGAATATGCAGAGACGGATGGCGGGCATGAATGGCGCAACTGGCGAAAATATTTGAATAATTGGTTGCCGAAGTTATTTAAATAAACTTTATATACTGTCGGCTTCTACGTATCCGTGCATGACCGCATAGATGGCCAGGCCGGATACGGACTTAATACCCAATTTTTCTGTGATGTTTTTCCGGTGGGAAATAACCGTAGTCAGACTAATGTGTAGCTTGTCTGCTATCTCTTTGTTAATTAACCCTTTAGACACAAGCCTGAGCACCTCAATCTCTCTGGCACTCAGTTCATGTTCTGCATCGGTGGCAGGAGGCGTTACGGGATGGTGCGTCAGCTCGTGTCCTCGTTTTCGGGTCTGCATGATGGTTTTGACCAGTTGCTCCTGCGGAAGAAGGATGTTCAGGCTTGGAATTCCTGTCAGCAAAGGAGGTTCTCCTGCGGAGAGCACAATGCACTTGGGCTTTCTTTCCAGAAAAAATGACGTATGCTCAAAATACACATTGGCCGACACAAAATAATGTGCATACATGTCGGGTGTATCGTCTATCAGTTTTTCAAAAGAAGAAAACGTACGTATGACTGCCTCGGGAATAAGTTCTTCCAGAATCGTACGTAGTCCGAGGGCCGTCAGCGTGTTGGGCTCAATGATGGCTATTTCCGGCAGGTGGTGCATATAATAAGGTAATTAATGGTTTAAATAATTGGCTACGGCTTCAGCACATCGCTCTCCGTCAATTCCCGCTGAGACAATACCTCCGGCATATCCGGCACCTTCTCCACAGGGGAAGAGACCTTCCATTGTAAGATGTTGCAGGGTATCTTTATCGCGTACGATACGTACGGGGGAGGAGGTACGTGTTTCTACGGCAATCATGACTGCTTCGTTAGTGAGAAAGCCACGTGAACTCTTCCCGAAAAGCTGGAACCCTTTGCTCAGGCGTTCACTCAGGAAAGAGGGCATCCAGAAATGAAGGGGAGAAGATACTAATCCCGGACTATAAGAGGTAGCCGGAAGATCGTAGCTGAGTTTCTTTCGTGTGAAATCGACCATACGTTGCGAGGGAGCAGTCTGACGCATATTTCCCTGTTGCCAGCAGATTTGTTCCAGTTTTTCCTGGAAACGCATCATGGCTAATGTATGGATGGTACCTTCAGGCTGCTTTCCGTCGCGCAGAATCAGTTCTTCCGTCAGGCTTTCATTGGATTCGGGGAAAGGTTCCGCCTGGAGTTGCATTTCCGGGAGCAGAAGGTCTTCCGGACGTGTTTCTACCACCATACCCGAGTTGCTCCATTTGGTGCCTCGGTTGCTCGGACTCATACCGTTGACTACCAGTTGGTGAGGACCACTGGCTGCCGGTACGACAAATCCACCGGGACACATGCAGAAGCTGTACACTCCTCGTCCGTCTACTTGCTGTACGAAACTATATTCGGCGGCCGGAAGGTATTTTCCTCGTCCGTTTTTATTGTGATATTGTATCTGGTCAATCAGCATGGACGGGTGTTCCAGTCGCACACCGATGGCAATTCCTTTGGTTTCCAGTTGCACCCCATGGGCATACAACCAGCGATATACATCTCGGGCAGAATGTCCGGTAGCTAAAATGACGGGGCCTAAAAAGGTCTTTCCGGTATTCGTTTCAATGCCTTTTACCTTTTGACCTTCTATGAGTATGGATTCCATTCGAGTCTGGAAGTGTACTTCTCCTCCACAGGCCAAAATGGTGTTGCGCATGTTTTCGATGACTCTGGGAAGCTTGTCCGTCCCGATATGCGGATGAGCGTCCGACAATATGGTAGGACTGGCTCCGTGCTGGCAAAATACATTTAATATTTTTTCTACGCTGCCTCGCTTTTTGCTGCGGGTGTAGAGCTTTCCGTCGGAGTAAGCTCCGGCTCCACCTTCTCCAAAGCTGTAGTTTGATTCAGCGTCTACCTTGTGCTCCCGGCTGATTCGGGCCAGGTCTTCTTTTCGCTCACGTACATTCTTTCCTCGTTCTACCACAATAGGACGAAGGCCTAATTCGATGAGCTTGAGGGCTGCAAACAATCCTCCAGGACCTGCACCCACCACAATGACTGCAGGACGACCCTCTACATTGGGATAATCCGTACGTACAAATTCTTCCTCAGAGGGTGTTTCGTTGACAAATACACGAATGGTCAGGTTGACATAAATGGTACGTTGACGCGCATCAATGCTTCGTTTCAAGATACGTATGGCATTAATGGTACGTACGTCCAAACCTTTTTCTCGACCGATGTATTGTTTGAGTGATTGTTCGCTGGCTGCCTGTTCGGGCAGAATCCGGAGTTGGTATTCGTGAATCATATTTTTGTAACTTTTTTGCAAAGATAGGATTTCTGTTTTGTTCTTGCAAAAGGAAGTCAATGGGAGATTTTATACTGATTTAAGACTTTAATTCAGGGGAAATGGTAAATTTTTCTATATTTGTGGTCGATTTTTCCCAACATTTGTAAGTGGAGAAACGTTATTGATAATGATAGTTGAATTTTAGTTAAAATAAAATTATGATGTGTAAGGTGAAAAAAATGTATCCTTTATGGGGCCTTTTGCTGTCGTTCCCGTTGTGGACGGTGTCATGTGTGGATAACAAGTATGATCTTGATAAGGACATTGACATGACAATTAATGTGGGAGGAGAGCATCTCACAATTCCTGCTGGTAGTTCAGATACCGCCTACTTAAGTAAAATTATTGAGGTGGAAGAAGGAGATATTCTTCAACCTGATGCTGCTACCCGTGTATACCATCTGACGAAAAGGGATGATATTGATGTGGATCCAACTACGGTGAAGGAGGTGACGATTAGTAGTGCAAATACTGATTTGAAACAAGAGTTAGTAGGTTCTGGTGACGGTGGTTCTGGAAGTAAAACAACAGAATTGGATGTAAAAAATAATCTGAGAGCAGAAGCAAGTGATATAGATGAGGCTTTAATCGAATTAGGTGCTTTAGGAGCTAAAACACCTACGAGTTTAACTTTGGCATTTGAGTTCTTAAATACTGGGAACTTAACATTTGGCTCTGTAACTGCTAAAAATCTAGAAATTCAACTTCCAGATTTTTTGATGTTTGAAAAAGGAGAAGTAGAAGAAGGTAATAAACTTATTTTGAATAATGAGGAACTGAAAAAATGCACAGAAGGTATTGCATGTAATCGGTTATCAGTTTTGGGGGGGAAAAGGGCTGGGAGAAGGAGAAAATACCCGGGATAAAAAAATAGAACAAATCACAATTAATGGATTAGTTACAATGCAAGGACAGGTGGTGACTTCGGGAATTAATGGTTCTGGTAGTTTGACTATGACTTTGGATGTTACTTTGGAAGAAATGACCGCAAACAGTGTAACCGGAGTCATTCAGCCTGAGATTAAAGCGGAAACTACTAATATAGAATTGAACGATTTGCCTGATTTCTTGAAAGATGAAGAAACTCGTATGGACATTACCAATCCGGTGATTCTGCTGAGAGCCGAAAATCAATTGGAGACACCGGTAGAAGTTGATGCCGTACTTACTCCGATGAAAGGTAATGCTCAGATTGATGGTAAAGAAGTAAAAGTGGGAAGCGGTTATGGCAAAACTCCTGTGGTATTAGCGTCGGGTAAAAATGTGATTGCTCTTTCTCGTACTGGTGAATGTACAATCGAGGGAGTGACGAGTAACGTGAAAGTAGAAGACATAAATGATTTGTTGGAAACAATTCCGGATGACATTGAGGTGGATTTACAGCCTGTTGTCCGCAATGAAGGTTATTATACTGCAGAATTGGGCAGAGCATACGAAATGCCTTCAAGTTATGAAGTAGATGTGCCGTTGAGTTTTGAGCAGAACTTAAATATTGTGTACAATGATTCCGTTCAAGATTTGAATAAAGACCTGAATGATTTGGATAAGGTAATTCTGAAAAAAGCCAATGTTCTTTTAACGGTAGATAATGCCATACCATTGAAATTGCAGTTAAAACCTGAAAACGTGTTGATTAAAGATGTGTATGGTAATGAGTTGACTGCTGTGAAGAAAACAATAGAAGAGGATAAACAGTATGTTACAGAAAGTACGGATGGAGAAAAACCGGTGACCAGCGAGCTGGTTTTGAATCTGACTTCGGAGGATACGGCGTTCTTGTCGAAGATTGATCGTATTTGCTTTAAACTGACAGCTGTTCCGGGAAGTGCTACTGGTGTACCTTTGAAAGATACGCAATGGCTGAAGGTAACAAGTATCAAATTGTCTGTACCGGGTGGTGTGAATGTGGATTTGAATTAATAATGAACGGGAAAAAATGAAACAAATGAAGAAAAATATATTGTGTACGGTACTGTCTGGATTGGCTGTTTCTGCGTTTGTGGGGGAAGCAGTAGCACAACCTCAGATTAATCGTTCTGCCTATTTTTTGGGAGGTGCTACCTATCGTCATGAACTGAACCCTGCATTTATGGGAGAGAGAGGATATGTGAGCATGCCCGGGTTGGGTAATTTGTCGGTAGGAGCTCAAGGAACTGCAGGTGTAGGCGACTTTCTGTTTGTAAAGTCCAATGGTGACTTGATGACCTTCATGCATGAGGAAGTGAGTAGAAAAGACTTCCTGAATGGTTTGCCTAACCGGTTGAAAATGGGATTTAATGTCAATGAGAATATCTTGTCTACCGGATTTTATGCATGGGGAGGTTTTAATACGATAGGACTTTCTATTAAAAGTAACACCAATCTGTCGGCTCCTGACCAACTGTTTAAGTTTATGAAGAATGGAGTGGATGCCCCGGAAGGAACGCGTTACACAGTTAACGATTTGAGCATTCTTTCGACGAATTATGCAGAACTGTCATTGGGACATGCACGTCAGATAAACGATCAGTGGACAGTAGGTGCTAAAATGAAGTTCCTGGTGGGACTTGCTAAGGCTACTGTAAAGATTGACCGACTGGATATTGAAGCGACTCCGGATGCTTGGAAAATCACTCCGTCGGGTGCGCAAGCCTATCTGTCTGCCAAAGGCTTGATAGTGCCGACTCGTGGAGAAACAGGCAATTATGATGAAAGTGATTATGAACTGGATGCCAATGGCAATCGCACCGATAAACTGAAACCTGGTTCTGAGCAGTTAATTTCGTATGATGATGTGGATTTTGATGATAACAATATCGGTCCTACAGGATTTGGTATGGCGTTTGATTTCGGTGCGACTTATCGTCTGAATGATGAATGGACATTCTCTGCTGCATTGCTTGATTTGGGATTCATCTGTTGGAAGAATACGGTCAAAGCTACCATGAACAATAGCTTTGAATTTGATGGATTTAATGAAATTCCGGTGAAATCAGACTTGGGAGATAATGACCCTAATTCAATTGATAACCAGAGCGACCGTATTGTAGATGACCTGGAACAGATGTCTAAGTTTACAAAAGAGGGAGAGGGACTGAAACGTACTACAGCGTTGGCGGCTACGTTAAACCTCGGTGCGGAATATACATTGCCTGCTTATGACCGCTTGAAGTTTGGTTTCTTGTCTTCTTCTCGTTTCCAGGGACGTCACTCTTGGACGGAAGCACGTGTCTCTGCCAATGTGTCTCCTCTGACCTGGTTTGAGGCTTCAGTGAACTATGCCTTTCTAACTTTGGTTCTACGGGAGGATTGATGTTGAATTTTCACCCGAGAGGTTCAACTTCTTTGTGGCAGCAGATGTGCCGTTGTGTAAATATACAAAGCCGAGTCTTAGTTTGCCGCTTAATCGTTTCTCTGCCAATATTAATTTAGGAATCAACTTTACTTTCGGTCCGAAGTATAAGACAAAACACCGTTGTGTAGAAGTTCAGTCATTATAATTTTTAAACAAGTAAATATGAGAAAAATAGCATATATATTGTCGTTTGTCATGTTGCCGCTGGTTGCCATGGCAGGTGATATAAAGTATACGCGTCCGGTATTGACGTTAAAAAACGACACGCTGATTGTTGAGTTTTCCATGAGTGTGGAAGATGTGCGTGTGAATAGTGAGCAGACGTATGCCTTTACTCCTGTATTGCGTGAAGGAAAAAACTATTACGCCATGCCTCCGGTAGTAGTAACCGGAAAGAACGGTGATTACAAAATGCGCCGTCAGGAGCGGAAAATGGCTCGTCGTTTCGGGTTTGATAATCCTTTTGTTGTGATTCACGGACGTCAGGAAAATCGGGAGGATGTGGTTCGCTATCAGGCTTCTGTTCCTTATCAGGCATGGATGGACCATGCTTCCATGATTCTGTTGCAGGAAGGAAAAGAATGCTGTGAGGTGGATTTGCTGGATATTACGGTGATTGAACCGGATGTGGCTGTGGAAACTCCGGCTCTGCCTGTAGAATTTTGAGGTGTGTGATCCTTGCAAGGAAATGGTTTCTTTCCTGACTCCGAAAGAAGAACCGTTGAAGGTACGTTCTGAGCAAAGTACGTTATATATTGAATTTCCGGTAGGGAAAACGGCCTTTGATGCGAATTATAAAAATAATCGTAGCGAATTGCAGAAGATGAAAGAGATTTTGGATCCGTTGGAAGATGGAGATTTGGTGACGTTTAAGTCAATCAATGTGTGCGGATATTCTTCACCGGATGGTTCGGTTCGTACGAATGACCGGGTGGCCACGCAACGTGCGGAATCGTTTGCGCTGAACCTGAAAGGCGGATATAATTTCCCGAGGAAGTGTTGCATGTGACTTCTGCGGGTGAGGATTGGGAGACTTTGGTAAAAATGCTGGAAGAAGATCAACCTGCTTATGCGGAAAAGGCTTTGGCTGTAATTCAGAAATATGACAATCTGGATGTACGTGAAGCTCGATTGAAATCTACACTGGGCATGGCTACTTATCGTACGATGATGAACCAGTATTATCCTCGTTTGCGTCGTTTGAGTGTATCGGTAGATTACGAAGTGAGAGAAGTCTTGAACTCAGAAGCTGCCCGCCTGATTTATACCAATCCGAAATTGTTGAGCTTGCAGGAAATGTATCGTGTGGCAGGTATGTATCAGCCGGGAACAAAGGAATATAAAGAAGTGTATGAGATTGCAGCCAACACTTATCCGGAAGATGTGACTGCTAACATTAATGTGGCTTCTGCCAATATTATCAGCGGTGACTTTAAAAAGGCAGCATCTTATATGGATAAGGTGAAAGATGATTCACGTGCCTTCAATAACTTGGGTGTATTGGCTTGGTTGTCTGGAAATACGGAAGCAGCTAAAGAATGGTTCCAGAAAGCTGCAAGCGTAGAACCTGAAAAGGCAAATGCAAACTTGAAAAAAATGGTTCCTTATGAAAATGCCGTTCAGAAATAACGGGTATTGAGATAGGATACTGAATAAAATAACGCCTGTGCGCATGGAGAATACTTCAAAGCGCACAGGCGTTTTTTATGGTGTGAAGAGGGTCATCCGAATAATTCCCGGAAAGCCTCTTCCACTTTCCTTACGGGGATGAGCTCGATTTTTATTTTCTTCCGGTCAATGCCGGACAGATTGTGTTTGGGAATCAGCATCCGTTGAAATCCGAGCTTTTCGGCCTCACTGATACGTTGTTCGATGCGGTTAACCGGACGGATTTCTCCGCTCAGGCCTACTTCTCCTGCCATACATACACC
>ENA-OPZC01000003-OPZC01000003.1-human-gut-metagenome-genome-assembly--contig:-NODE-3-length-61348-cov-1.477255_pt1 | contig 61348 bp, 67 predicted proteins | sample MGYA00242477_ERZ504491 | MGnify/ENA primary metagenome ERZ504491 (study PRJEB26092, sample SAMD00036249) | human gut metagenome | host: Homo sapiens | study: EMG produced TPA metagenomics assembly of the... | reverse complement strand
AAAAAAGAAAAGAGATGTATCGGCTGATACATCTCTTTTCTTTTTGAGCCTCTTGTCGGATTCGAACCAACGACCCCGAGATTACAAATCACGTGCTCTGGCCAACTGAGCTAAAGAGGCGGGTGGGTAAGCTTACCATATCGCGCCGCTACAACCAACTACCTTTGCTGCGATCAAGCCCTGGAGGATTCGAAGGGAGCTGGCCGTATGGGACTTACCCGTATTTCAACATGTTCTCGACAGACATCTTATCGATGTTTCTCGATTGCGGGTGCAAAGGTAGGCATTTTTTTTGAATACGCAATACCTTCATGAAAAAAATATACCAAAATGGTAAAGAATATGATTTTCAGTCTTTTTATATACCACAGCTCACTGAAAAAGACTACTTTTGTAACCATTATCAAACGTAACTATCATGACAACAGAAAGACCGATAACCTTACAGGAATACGCCATGCGGTTTGGAACTTACATGGGATTGTTCTGGATTTTCAAATTTATCTTCCTCCCCATAGGCTTTTCCATCCCGTTGCTTCAGCTCCTGTTTATCCTGATGACCCTCTTTGTACCGGTGTTAGGCTACATTTATGCACGCCGCTACCGCAACCAGTATCATGAAGGCAATTTTTCTTTCACTCAGGCTTTCAGTTTCTGCTTTCTGATGTATCTTTTTGCTTCTATCCTGACAGCGCTGGCACACTACGTGTATTTCCGCTTTATTGATCAGGGTTATTTGTTGAATACGTATCTGGACCAACTGGAAACTATAAAGGATTCCGTAACCGGCGACATGAAGATTTCCGTAGAACAACTTATCGGCAGTCTGAATGTCATTTCTTCTCTCAGTTCTTTGCAACTGACCTTTCAGCTGCTTTCGCAGAATTTCTTCTATGGAATCCTGTTAGCCATTCCCACCGGTCTGGTAGTCATGAAAAAGAAAAACTAATCGCTTTAGCAATATAAATATGGATATATCTGTAGTCGTACCTCTATATAATGAAGAGGAGTCCTTACCCGAACTGTATGCTTGGATTGAACGCGTAATGCATGAGCATCATTTTACCTACGAAGTTATCTTTGTAAATGATGGTAGTACAGACCACTCCTGGCAGGTCATCGAAGAGCTTAGCCGGAAGTCAAAAGAAGTGAAAGGCATCAAGTTCCGCCGTAATTATGGAAAATCACCTGCCTTATTCTGCGGATTCAAGAAAGCAGAGGGAGATGTAATCATCACCATGGATGCTGATTTACAGGACAGTCCGGATGAGATTCCGGAACTTTACCGCATGATTACAGAAGACGGCTATGACTTGGTTTCCGGATGGAAACAGAAGCGCTATGACCCGCTGTCGAAAACAATCCCGACCAAACTATTCAATGCTACTGCACGTGCGGTTTCGGGAATACATAATCTGCACGACTTCAACTGCGGACTGAAAGCCTATCGCCGGGACGTAGTGAAAAACATTGAGGTGTACGGCGAAATGCACCGCTACATTCCCTACCTGGCTAAAAATGCCGGTTTCAACCGTATCGGAGAAAAGATTGTACATCATCAGGCACGCAAATATGGAAAGACCAAGTTCGGACTGAACCGTTTCGTCAACGGATATCTGGATTTGCTTACCTTGTGGTTCTTGTCTACCTTCGGCGTGAAACCGATGCACATCTTCGGCTTCTTAGGTTCCATCATGTTCATCCTGGGATTTATCGCTGTCGTTGTAGTAGGCGCTACCAAGCTCTATGACATGTATTGCGGCAATCCTTATCGCCTGGTAACTGAAAGTCCCTATTTCTATCTGGCACTGACCACCATGATATTAGGGACCCAGCTTTTCCTGGCCGGATTTATCGGAGAACTGATTGCACGCAATTCTCCTGAAAGAAACAACTATCAAATCGAGAAAGAAATTGAATAATGAAGAAACTACCGATTGTATTAGGTATCCTCTTGGTGGCAGTCGTTTCCTTTTTCCCAGCTTGTGAAGTGGAAAACTGTCCGCCCAATGCACTGGCGTATGCCCAGTTTGCATTTGTTGACCAATATGGACGGTCTGTGCAGTACACCGATACACTGACGGTCATCGGGCAGTTGGAGACCGCTGATACGACAATTTACGACACGCTGATTAATAAGTCAACCAACACAAGTACGCTCAGCCTACCGCTCAGCTACGGAGAACAAACCCGGTTTATCCTTCAGTATGCCAACCGCCAGCGAGACGTCCTTACAATCACCCACCGCAATATTCCTTACTTTATCAACCTGGATTGCGGTACCATGATGTTTTATGAAGTCACCGGTGCGGAAACTACTACCCGTATGCTCGATTCGCTTGTCATTACCAATCCGAACATAGATAATTATGAGAAAGAGAATTTCAAGATATATTTCACTATTTCTGATACTAACGAGTAGCTGTCTTTTGCTTTCTCCCTTGCAGGCACAGAAACCGGGCGTACATAAAGCAACTCCCGCAGAGATTAAAAAGGAAGACAAGAAGAAAGCTGAGCCGACAGAGTCTGTCCCGTTCTATCAGGGCACGAGCATAGGAGTGGAAATTGCCGGACTGGGAAGTTACCTGTTAGGCAGCGACATTCTGAATACTGAAATTGCCGTACAAGCCAACTTGAAAAATCGCTTTCTTCCCGTCATTGAAGTGGGATACGGAAAGGCAGATGCCATAAATGACGGAAACAACCTGCACTACAAGACTTCCGCTCCTTACTTCCGTATCGGAATGGATTATAATGTGTTTTACAAAAAGACACATCTCCCGGGTTATTTGTATGTGGGTCTTCGCTACGGCATGAGTTCTTTCAGCTATGATGTAGACGGCCCCAGCATGACCGACCCCAACTATGGTGGAGAAGTCTCCTATCCGTTTGCTTATTCCGATATGAAGAGCAGAGCCAGCTGGCTGGAAGGTGTGCTCGGACTTAAAGTGAAAATATACAAAGGTTTCTGCATGGGCTGGAGCGTGCGATATAAAATGAGAATGAACGTGGAAGGTCATGACAATTCCATTCCATGGTATGTGCCCGGATTCGGGAAAAATGCCGGGAGCAGCTTTAACTTGACGTATAATCTCATTTACAACTTACCCTTCTGATTCACATGAATTTAATCGAAACCATCTTATTGTCCGTCAGTCTGGCTATCGACTGTTTCACCGTATCCGTAACCAGCGGAATTATTTTGCACCGCATTCAATGGGGCACGTTTTTACGAATGGCTTTTTTCTTCGGACTCTTTCAAGCACTAATGCCCTTCTTGGGATGGTTAGGTGCCAGCCGTTTCCAGCATCTGATTGAAGCCTACGACCATTGGATTGCCTTTGCCCTATTGGCATTTTTAGGTATCCGCATGATACGTGCGCAGTTTAAAGAAGAAGAGACTGCTTCCTTCAATCCTACCAGCCTGAAAGTGACACTGGCATTGGCTGTAGCCACCAGTATTGATGCATTGGCCATCGGTATCTCGTTTGCCTTTGCCGGATTCAAACAACTGGAAAGTCTTTGGATGCCTCTGACCAGTATTGGAATTGCCTCTTTCGTACTCTCACTGGCAGGAAGCCTCATCGGCGTATTCTTCGGCAAGCGTTTTCACCTGCGGGTGGAAATCTTCGGCGGACTGGTGCTGATTGGCATCGGTATCAAAATATTAGTAGAACATTTATTCTTGCAATAAAATCATGAACAAAAACAACTTAAAATGGCAGTTGCCGTTTCTTGTATTGCTCATCGTAGGAACGGTACTGATTCTGAGAAAACAATCTCCTTACCAGACCGACCAGGGACTGGTATTCGGTACGGTATATAAGATTACCTACCAGTCATCTGAGAACCTGAAAGCGGAAATTGAGAAAGAACTGCAAAAGGTGGACAATTCCTTGTCGCCGTTCAACAAGCAGTCGGTCATCACGCATATCAACCACAATACAGACATGCGTGCCGACAGCCTGTTTGCGTATGTGTTCAATCTGGCCAAGACTATCTCCAACGAGACCGGAAAAGCCTATGATGTCACCGTAGCCCCACTGGTCAACGCATGGGGATTCGGGTTCAAACATTCCCAGTTTCCCGATTCACTGACCATCGACAGCCTGCGCCAGTTCGTGAGTATCGACAAGATACAGCTGAATGCAGAGGGAGAAGTCGTCAAGGCCGACCCGCGCATGATGCTCGACTTCAGCTCGATTGCCAAGGGTTTCGGCGTGGATTGTGTCGCCCGGCTGTTCGACCGCAAAGGCATCAGGAACTACATGATTGACATCGGCGGGGAACTGGTGCTGAAAGGACAAAACAGTAAAATGGAGCCTTGGCGTATCGGAATCAACAAACCCATCGACGATTCCCTGTCCGTCAACCAGGAACTACAGACCGTATTAGAAATTACCAATGCCGGTATGGCTACTTCGGGCAACTACCGCAATTTCTATTACAAAGACGGAAAGAAGTATGCACATACCATCGACCCTCGCACGGGATACCCGGTACAGCACAATATTCTTTCATCTACCGTCATCGCCAAGGACTGTGCCACAGCCGATGCCTACGCCACTGCCTTCATGGTACTGGGACTGGATTCAGCCAAGGCCATCTGTAGTGCCCATCCTGAGCTGGATGCCTATTTCATCTACTCGGACAAAGACGGGAAATTGCAGACTTACTCCACTGAGGGTATGAAGAAATACATGCGAAACTAAAAAAGGCCTTGTCCAAGACAGGATATAAAAAATGCCGGAACGTAAAAAATACGCTCCGGCATTTTTTATCTTATCAAGATACTACACCAGCCTTCTTCAGGCAAAAATACCCGTAACAATCTTCTTTTCCCAGTACTTCTTAGGAAGTACTGCAGTACTGCCGTGAAAGTACCAGAGTACTGATTAGAAAGTACTGGAGTACTGCCAAGGAAGTACTGACACATCCCAGTCGTTCAAGAAAAGACCTTGTAATTATCCTAATACATTTCCTAAATAGAGGAAGAACATACCAATCAGCACTAAAATCAAATCAACCACCTTGCTCTTCAGGTTCTTCTCGCGGAATATCATGGCACCAAACAGGAAGGAAACCACCACGCTTCCCCGTCGCACCATAGACACGATGGAAATCATGGCTCCGTCCATACCAAGCGCATAGAAATACACGAAATCAGCCGCCGACAAGAATACGGAAATCAGGATAATGCACCAGTCCCAGTGAAACGGTGTACTGCTTTTCCGCTTGGGCCACCACAAGAACATCAGCACTCCTCCCATCAGGAAAAGCTGGTACACATTGTACCACGCCTGTACCACCATGTTGTTGAAGCGTCCCATCAGGTATTTATCGTACAAACCACTGACAGCACCTAACACAGCCGCCAGCACCACAAACCAAATCCATTTGTCGTGCTTGAAATCTATTCCTTCTTTCTTTCCCGAACGGCTCAGCATGAAAAACGAAATGATAGCCATCAGCACACCAATCCACTGGTACACATTCAAGCGTTCACCAAATATCAGCAAGGCACCTACAGCGTCATGACCGGACGGGTAGCATTGATGGGGCCGACAATGGTCAAGGGCAGGTGTTTCATACCAAAATAACCGAACGTCCACGAAGAAAGCACGATAAACGATTTCAGGATAATGAACTTATGCACCTCCCAACCTGCTGAAGGCACGTAAAAAAGCGTATCCTGCAACGCCTCCGGATGAAAGTACGAAACTAAAATAAAACGGTAAAAAAAATCAGACTCGAAAACAGCGTGTTCAGTCCCAGTACCGGAAGAACCGCATTGTTTGCCAATGATTTTTTCTTGAAGACATCATAAAAGCCCAGCAACGCCGCTGAGCAAAAAGCCAGTAATAACCACATGTTTTCTTGATTTTTGTAAACCGCCGCAAAGGTACGACAAAAATCCCAAACTCATTGCACAATTCAAAAACTCTCTCTAACTTTGAATGAAATGAACGAACAGGTAATACAAAAACTAAAAATCCTGACTGAATCCGCCAAATACGACGTGTCGTGCGCTTCCAGCGGTACTTCCCGTAAAAACACACGGGGAGGAGTCGGTAATACAGTAGGAGGATGGGGCATCTGTCACAGCTTTTCAGAAGACGGACGCTGCATTTCCCTGCTCAAGATTATGCTGACCAACTACTGCATCTACGATTGTGCCTACTGCATCAACCGGGTAAGCAACGACATTCCACGGGCCACTCTTTCCGTTACGGAACTGGTGGAGCTGACCATGGAGTTCTACCGAAGAAATTATATAGAAGGACTATTTCTCAGTTCGGGAGTGGTACGCAACCCCGACTACACCATGGAACGCCTGGTACGGGTGGCCAAAGACCTGCGACTGGTGCACCGTTTCAATGGTTACATCCACCTGAAAAGTATCCCCGGTGCCAGTGAAGAACTGGTACGGGAAGCCGGACTATATGCCGACCGTCTCAGTGTCAATCTGGAGATTCCGACAGAAAAGAATTTAAAACTGCTGGCACCGGAGAAAGATCACCAGAGTGTGTATCTTCCGATGAAATACATTCAACAAGGCATACAGACCTATCAGGAAGAGCGCAAGCACTATCGTCACACTCCCCGCTTTGCTCCTGGCGGACAAAGTACCCAGATGATTGTAGGAGCCACCCCCGAAACAGACAAGGATATCTTGCAGGTATCTTCTTCGCTGTATGAAGAACCTACCATGAAACGAGTGTATTATTCAGGCTATATTTCGGTAAATACGTATGACAAGCGACTTCCTACCTTGAAGCAACCGCCTCTGGTACGAGAAAACCGTCTTTACCAGGCCGACTGGCTGCTGCGTTTCTATCAGTTCAAGGTAGATGAGATAGTGGACGACCAGAGTCCTAATCTGGACTTGGAGATTGATCCGAAACTGGCCTGGGCCCTTCGCCATCCGGAGTTCTTCCCCGTCAATATACAGACCGCCGATTATGAAGCCATCCTGCGTGTGCCGGGCATCGGAGTAAAATCGGCCCGCCTGATTGTGGCTTCCCGCCGTTTCTCCCGTATCGGATTTTACGAACTGAAGAAGATGGGAGCCGTCATGAAGAAAGCCAAATACTTCATCACCTGCAATGAGCTGCCCGAAAAGACCATTCATGAGCTAGGTGCCTACGGAGTACGGAAACTTCTACTCCCTACTCCCCGCAAGAAGATAGACGAACGTCAGCTGAGTTTCGACTTTGGAGATACAGAAGAAGCTGCCCCCACAAACGAGTGAAGGCAGCTTCCTTACTTTTATGCATTCTACATTTTCAGCGGATAGAACTTCCATTACAGGCTGTTCCTTTATGGTATCCAATGGTACCGCTCTGTACTTGACACGCTGAAAATCAATCTTATTTAAATCAATGCTACGTATAGCAGAATTATACATGGTGCGATAATAAATCATCCGATGCCGCATATCCGTGGCCGAAGTCCACTGTGTAGCACTTGGGATATTGACAGGCACTTTTCCTTCCGAGAACTCAATTCCCAATGGAATATCAAAGTTGTTCAAAATCTGAAATCCTTGAAGTACGGTCTGACGGGCATTATCCTGCACAGGAGCTGTAGCCTGATAAAAGGCAGCCCGCACAAAACGGGAAGGAGGAGTCACATCACCGGGAATGCCCAAGAACCCACTTCCAGCTCCGAAAGAACGAAGAGCCACATTCTCTAACGACTGAGGTTGGGCACTTCCCGGATACAGATTGACGTAATTATTCAGGTTGGTCAGTTGCCATTCAAATCCCGGAGAGTTGGTCAGTACTCCCAAGTTGTTTTCAAAAAAATGCAGTTCACCATCTACTATTTCCAATACCACCTGACGTCCTGATACATCGGCAAAACGCCAGTGCACAGTCGATGCACGCGGGTCAATGGCCACTACATGTACCTGCTTCAGGCTTTCCATCACTTCATCCACTGTCTTGCAGTTGCCTAATACCCAGGAAACCAACTGTAAATCGGCAATGGAAGACGACTTATATTCTGCTTTATACGCTTCATACTGTCCGTAATTCGGGAAATAGAACAGACCGGCAGAGAGACCTTCTTCGTTCAAACCTTCTGCCACGAACTCCTTTTGTTCTACCGCAAGGCCCACATATCCATATTTTGCCGTAAATTTCATGCCATCCTGTCCGCCGGGCACATACGACTGAAGCGTATAGCCACGTGGCACTACCACATAGCAACTGTTCAAGTCACTTCCCCCCCATTCAATGGTACGGGCAAGAATGCGTGTGCTGTCTTTTGCTGTCAAGGTGATACCTGTGCAAGCCTGAGCAGGCTGTGACTGGAAGACGGCCACTGTGCCATCAGTCCCAAGAGCATAGATTTATAATTCATCATTCAATCTGTTTTTATTATATAACAAAAAACTGTTCCTTTTGTTTCAGTTTATCGTTTTTACTACTTTTGCTCCCTGAAATCCTCTATACACAAAGATACGAAATTCTCATAAACCATGACAGTTTTTCAATACGATTCCACTTTTGAAGGTCTGCTTACCGCCCTGTTCGATGCCTATTATCGCCGGACTTTTCCCGACCTGCTGCTTGCAGAGAAGGAACCGCTTCCGCTTTTTCATGAGGAGGTACATCAGGTGGTAACAGATGCGGAAAAGACGGAACGGGTTTGGAAACTGTTATCACGTAAACTTTCCCGAAGGGCACTTGCCTCCCTTACCTATTGCTGGCTCTCGGAAACACCGGAAGCAGCCATGCTCCTTTTCCGCTACATGCGGAAAGTAACCGATGCACCGGCCTCTATCGAACAAAATTTCGCAGACCCGGATGTGTTAGGAGTGTATCAACTCAGCAAAAAAGTAGCAGACGAGCGAATGAGGGTACTTCAGTTCATGCGCTTTCAAAAAACGGCCGACCAGGTATATTTCGGTATCATGGAACCTCTTTACAACGTCTATCCATTGACCATCCATCATTTTCGCGACCGGTTTGCCGACCAGCCGTGGATAATCTACGATGCACGCCGTCACTACGGCTACTATTACGACTTGAAAGAAGTCAGCGAAATTACATTTGAAGACTCTCGTGCTGCCTTCCTGCGACACGGAAAGTTGGAAGATGAGCTGCTGGATAAAAACGAAAAGCTTTTCCAGAAAGGCTGGAAAAGCTATTTTCACAGTGTATGTATTCAATCCCGACTGAATCCCGTAAAGCACAAAAAGGATATGCCGGTCCGTTTCTGGAAATATCTTACCGAAAAAGACTAACCCAGCGGAAACAATTCATCCGGATAGCCTATATCGACCAGGAAGAGTGCATGTCCCGGTACGGATGTACCTGCACTGCAGCGGTTCTTCTCTTCTATCACCTTCCGGAAACCTTCCACCGAAAGTTTGCCGCGTCCCACTTCTACCAGCGTACCGACAATGGCCCGAACCATATTCCGCAAGAAACGGTCTGCCTGAATGGTAAATACCCATTCCGTTTCGCTTACCTGATCCCAGTGGGCGTGCATAATCTTGCAGTTATTGGTCTTTACATCCGTATGCAATTTGCTGAAGCTCGTAAAATCCGTGTAATCGAACAAGGTCTGTGCTGCCTCATTCATCTTTGCAAAATCCAAAGGCTGGAACAATCGCCAGCAATATGCCCGGTTAAACGGATTCTTCTGTGTAGTGACGTAGTATTTGTACGTACGATAAGTCGCATCAAAGCGGGCATGCGCATCCTGATTCACTCTCCGTACACGGTACACCGATATATCCGGCGGCAGCAAACGGTTCAGTTTATCCGTCACCGTATCTTCATCCAGCATCCATTCCACATCAAAATGTGCCACCATCAGGCGGGCATGTACTCCGGCATCCGTACGTCCGGCCCCCACCACTTCAATGGCCTCATCCCGCAAGAAAGTATGCAGCGCTTTCATCAGCGTTTCCTGCACACTGCTTCCGTTCGGCTGTATCTGCCAGCCGTGATAGTTAGTACCGTCGTAGGCCAAATAAATGAAATATCTGAACATAACTTCTTGAATTATCGGGCGGTAATATGGAAACAACCTTGTTTCAACTCGTATTTCACATAACAGCGGTCTGCCTTACGAAGGTCACGTAACACTTCCGACAGCACCAGCTTCAATGTATCCGAACTTACATCCTGCATAGGACGACCATCGGGGTCTTCTACCTTCTCAAAACGCTTCCAGCTCACATCAAACGTCGTTCCATAAAAATGGCAGGAGTTCATCGAAGCATTTCCATTGGTTCTCCGCAGACGCTTCACATCATCTTTTGTACGAGTCACTGAAGTTACGATAATTTTGTTAGGGTTCAGTCCTTTGTTTTCCAGTGAATCCAAGAAATTAACTCCAATGGTATCCAGCAGCGCACTAGCCTGAGGTATCAGGTAAGGAATTGAATGCGTCAAAGAGTCCAGACCATACCGTTCACAAGCGGCAATTTCAATCAACCGGTCCTTCATTTCTTCCGCCTCTTCACGAGTACTGATAGGACGGATACCTATTTTCTTGGCTGTAGCCAGTTGCACATCATTCAAATCTCCAAACGAACGTTTATAGCTGATAACTCCCCTGATATTGCGCGGATTGTTCATTTTCATTGACATGTCCTTTTCCTTACATCCAGCCAGACAGATGCCAGCAAATAAAGCTACTGCCAGACATGACTTGATCAATAATTTCATTTCTTTTCCATTTTTAATTCCATGCAAAGATAGCATAAAAAGCAAGAAGCACAAAACCATCCAATAAAGGCCAGGACAATACACATTATTACTTTTGGTTATCACGCATAAGAAAATGTAAATAGGACCTTCCATGGAAATCTTCTATCTTTGCGCCCGAAATAAAATCAAAATCACTAAAAACAAACTGATATGTTCAAGAAAGGAAACAGAGCCAATACCCTCCATGGTATTTTATTGATTGCATTATTTTCTTTTGCAGCCTTCTACATTGCCGAAATACCCTTCGTAAAAAGTCTTTCTTTCAGTCCGCTGATTGTGGGTATCATTTTGGGAATGCTTTATGCCAACAGTCTGCGCAACAAACTGCCTGAGACATGGGTTCCTGGTATCAAGTTCTGCACCAAGCAGGTGCTGCGTGCCGGTATCGTACTCTACGGATTCCGTCTGACACTGACACAAGTAGCCGCCGTAGGACTCCCTGCAGTGGTTATCGATACCATCATCGTAGCCGGTACTATTTTCCTGGGCATCTGGCTGGGCAAACTGATGAAAATGGACAAAGATACTTCTCTTATGACAGCTACCGGTAGCGCCATCTGTGGAGCTGCAGCCGTACTGGGTGCAGAACCGGTGGTAAAATGTGAAGGACATAAAACAGCCATTGCCGTATCTACGGTAGTCATTTTCGGAACCATATCCATGTTCCTCTATCCGATTATGTACCGTGCCGGTATGCTGGATGCACTGGGAGATACGGGAGTAGCCATCTACACTGGAAGTACCCTGCATGAGGTTGCTCACGTAGCAGGAGCAGGAAATGCCATGGACCCGACCGATTCATTAGGTATTGCCGGAACAGCTACCATCACCAAGATGATTCGCGTCATGATGCTGGCACCGGTACTGGTCATCATGAGCTTTGCATTGGCAGGACGGAAAAAAGCAAATCCTGAAGGTAAAGCTGAAAAGAGCAAAATCACTATTCCCTGGTTTGCATTCGGATTCATCGGTATCATCTGTCTGAACTCCTTGCTGCAATACCTCACAGGTGCCGAAACTGTAAAAGATATTCCGTTGAATGGTGCCATTGAGTACATTGATACCTTTATGCTGACAATGGCCATGACAGCACTGGGTACAGATACCAGTCTGGAGAAATTCAAACAAGCTGGTGCCAAACCGTTCTTGCTGGCAGGATTGCTTTACATCTGGCTGGTAGGCGGAGGATACTTGCTGACACAATATATCACTCCAATGTTTGGATAAAAGATAGTCCTCAGAAACAATAAGGGCAGGCGTAAACGAATACACCTGCCCTTATTGTTTTTACATGTTCCGATACTGCTTGGGCGACATGCCCGTATAACGTTTGAAGTATTTCCCGAAGAAGGAAATATCCGAAAAATTCAACGAATAGGCTATTTCCTGCACCGTCATATCCGTAGAACGGAGCTTAGCCTGCGCATCGCGTATGATGAACGAAGAAAGAATGTCGGTCAAGGTCTTTCCGGTAACTTTCTTTACCGTTGTACTCAGATGCTGGGGCGAAAGATGCAGTTTCTCAGCATAGAAAGACACATTGCGTTCCGTTTTATAATATTGCACAATAATACGAACCAGTTCCTTTACAATTTCCTGATTTCGATTGTATCTTGGTGAATCTTCTTCCTCTCCTCTTTTCTTGTATACACTGCCTAAAGAAAGAAGCAGCTGCGTATAAATCAAACTGATTTGCATTCCGCTCATTTCTTCTTTTATCTTCTGCCGGCGAATCAAGAGACGGATACTGTCCCGAAACAGTTCATATACGTCTTTCTTCATCTCAATTACCGGCCGCTCAAAGATATAAGGAGTGTACTCCACGGTATAAGAAAACAACTTGGCTCCTTCTATCAGCTTTTTGGAAAAACCGACAAAAATAAACCGGCAGTCCTTACTCTGCTCCTGAATCTGAAAAAAATACTCCCGGGAATATAATGGCCAAAGACCCTTCTTTCAAGTCATAACACGTCAAATGGATTTTCACCCGGCAACTGCCTCTCAGACAGAGCAGAAAAGCACACCCCGGAAAAGGCGCCGAAGTCTGGAACAAGCGGTAAAAACCACCCGTCATGTCTATACCCGCCACCATATCCTGGCCTTCCGGCAATAAATCAAGTCTGTCAAATCGCTTCATTCCTTAATTTCTTCTATAGGTGTCACATCTTGTATGTTCTTGTTCTTTTTGCGGAAACGCAACAAACGGACCATATCCATCAATGCATATACAATGGAAGAAATTCCCAACACAATAAAGGGTATCTCAGCCGTGGCAAACGGATTGAACAGGACTGTGATTCCCGCCGCCAAAATCAATACGGGCACTATATATACCCCAAATGGAACCGGCATGAATGAACGTGCAGCAATCAGGTTAGCCAACTGACTGATACCGCCCAACACCAACAGAATGCCTAACACATACATCAGCACTCCGACAAAGAAAGAAGGCATGATAATCAGCCATACACCGAAAAGTGTACTGCCTAACGCAACTATAGGGAAAACCGGACGAGGAGCATCCGCCTTACTCTTGTTCAACAGGGCCAGATAAGAAAACAATCCGACCAGTCCGGGAATAAGGAACAACACCCCGATAGTAATTACCAAATAACTCACTGCTACATCTGGCCATGTGACCAATAATATACCGATAACTAATGCACAGAGCGAACTGACTAATGCAATAATTCAAAGATTTCATACTTCGTCCATTTTTAAATTCACTATCCAAAGGTAATGAAAAACTATCAATAAACAAATCATTCGCCCAAAAGGATAAAAAGCTATCACTTATCCGGCATAACTGTGCATTCCTCCGAGTACATAGTTTACGCCGAAATAGGTCATCAGTATGGCAGAGAACGAAACGATTAAAAACCAATGAAAAAAGTACGGATTTCTGAAACGAGGGATACTTTGCACATGAAAAGCCATTCCATAAAGCATGAAAGTAATCAGAGCCCAGACTTCTTTCGGGTCCCAGGCCCAATAGCTTCCCCAGGACACGTTGGCCCATACCGCACCGATAAAAATTCCGATTCCCAAGCACAACACTGCCGGATAAAGCAAGACCCGACAAAATAAAGTCAGCCGTTGCCGCTGCCACGTATGCCGCCGAATACCCAGTGCCAGGATACTACACAGACACATCAAAGCAAACAAGGCATACGACACCATAATCAATGATACATGCAGACTCAACCAGGGTGACAGCAATACCGGCATCAACGGGGTTATCTGCGGATTCATCTCGCTCAGATAAGCTACCAGCAAGGTAAAACCGGAAAGCAATAAACCGGCTGGAAGCAAAAACGAGAAGCGCCGCTGCCATATACAAGTACACAATAACAGAAATCCCGCTAAAAAAAGCATCGTTTCGTGTCCGTTTCCCAAAGGAATCCGTCCTCCAATATACCAACGAAGCAAATAAGAAGTCCAATGAAACAGACAGGCCATCCATACAGCCCACACCCATATCCATCGCCACCTACTCCTCCAGTTTCTTGCCTTATCGCCTTCTTGCATCACACAGGAATAGATCCACCAGCCCAAAGCTAGCAAACCTAAAGAAAGATTAGCCATAAACAAAATTTTAGTGAACGGTACCGCATGATAGAAAATCTCTGCACGTATTCTTAACGGAGATAACGGAGTGACACTTCCATCCTCCGGCAAAGGACGGATAAAAGTACCTTTCTGAAGCATCAGTACCATACCGACCTTCTCATCCAGTTCCAACACTTCTTTTTCCAACTTTTTTGCCTGACGGTTCTCTAACCAGCCTTTCTCATGCGTATTTCGCACTTCGTCTTGTAGTCTCTGCAACAATCCCTTCAACCGATAGGTCTTTCCATCGAATAAATCTACGAGTGCGGCATACTCCGATTTCAATCCCAATTCCTGCCTCAACCGTTCACTTTTCACTCGAAACATCGGTTCGTGCTGCCATTCTTCGGGATAAAGTAACCAACTGGCTACCACCTGTTCCGGTGTCAAACCATGATAAGAAGGTTTTCCACTCAACTTGATTACAAAATCACGGGCCAGGGTATGGAAGGGTGCCACACGGTCGTGGTATATCACCTGACGTATCTTCAGCTTTTCCGCATCCTGCCGGGCCAGGACACTGACCGGACGAGCTTGAACCGTCAACTGGAAAGCGCATACTCCCAGCCATACCAGTCCCGTTTTTCTCCATAGCGGATGACGTAACAAGCGAAAAAATGTCTCCCTCCGGCTACCTAACAACCACAAGGAAGAGAAAGCCAGACACAAATACCCGGCATAGGTCACAGCAATTCCCCAAGGGTCATAGTTTACACTCAACCAGCTTCCAGACAAATCCGGTTCGTATGATGACTGATAAAAACGATAACCCTCTACAGAAAGAATGTGATTCATTGAAATTACCTCTTCTTTCCATTTTCCATTCACTTTATAACTCACGTAACTCTTGTAATCAGAAGGGGCTTCCGTTCCCGGATAATAAACCACCCTGAAGCTGTCCAGAGAAAGGCTGAAAGGCAACATCCTCGTTTGCTGATCGGAAGTCCGGATAAAACTCTTCACTTCTTGCCCCTGCACCAGATGTACATACCCTTTTTCACCTGTCAGGTAGGTAAGCATGGCCCCTCCCAGTATCACTAAAAGAGAGCCATGCCACCACAAGACCGGGAGGCGCTTCCACAGCCGGCATTTGCCACATGCCCGCACAAGCCCGAAAGCCAGCGCACCCCACAAGCCACAAAACCAACAAGCATGATATATATGTGTCTGGACAAAAGTTGTTCCGTATGCATGCTCTAAAAAAGTAGCTATGGCCAATACTCCCATCAGCACCACATAAAGAACTACCCAGACGTTTTTCCACAGACGTTCTTTCATACAAACTAAAAATCAGGATACGGTGTATGCTTCATCATTTTTGTGCCCATGCACTCCATCTCTATCAGCCAACCCGGACGACAGACAGGAGCCAATAGAATCACTTTTGGCATTTCCGGGAAACGCTGGTCGAACATCTCCCGCACTACGGCATAATCTGCCGCATCGCGCAGGTAAACCAACATCTGTCCGATGTCATCAAACGACATTTCTGCTTCCTTCAACAAGGTCTCCACGTTTTCCCACATGCGTTCGGTCTGCTTCCGGATATCACCCGGATGCACCACTTCCCCCCTGTGATTGATACTGGCCGTACCGGATATGAAAACCTGACGTCGGTCGCCATAATCCACATACGTACCACGCTCAAAACTTACTCCATACTCATACGTAGGATTCAGATGAGTCGGTGCATATAAATAATGAATCTGCTCCTGACGGATACCCAATACAGCATACGTATCCATCTGTACCAGCACCTGCTTATCGGCATGACGCCCGCCGATACCGGTACTGGCTATATAATGTGTTTGTGGTGTCAAACCCTGCGTCACAAACACTTCGTTACGGGCTTTTACCACTCCGGCATAATTCACATCTACATTCTGTACAAAAAACCAGGTACGAATGCAGTTCTCGGCCAGATGCCCTCCCTGTGCAATCAGTTGCAGAATATAATCATTCAGCAGCAAACGGGTCTGATATTCCGAGTTGGCCGCCCGGTTAGAAGCCGAACCACCCCACAGATGGCGGTAAGCCCCATGTGACACTTCGAACAATCCGCTTTCCAGCGCACGACATTGCACACCGGATTGCAGATATACCCATAAAGCTATTTTTGTTCCGTTCAGCGGGGGCTGTTCCACAATCGAACAGGCACAGACCGAGCTTTCCGGCACCTGTACCGCCAGCCAATCGGCCTGATTGGCAGCATCGCTTAAAAAATAACGCTTGAACACAGCAACAGCTCCCTTCAACTCATTCTCCAACAATTGATAATACGTATCGAGCAAAGTATCCAATTGCTCCTGATACGTCAAAGAAGGCCGAGTAACATGAATCATCACATGATATTCAGCGACTCCTTCAGCCGGTTCAAAACGTGAAATTTCTACTAATGTATTTTCTTGTGACTTGTGGTTTCGTAGTTGTTTGTGGCTCATATTCATACTATTTTAATATTCAAGGTTTGGCACCTCCATTTATCCAATCATCTATCAAGTTCAATAATACCGGCTCAGCCGAAAGAATATCCTGATGGTCATGGTGCACATGACCGTTTTCATGCAGTACCTGATACAAAAAACTATTTTCCGCATCTGCCGGTTTCACCCTCATAACGTCTGGATTCACTACAGACGGGACATTTACCAGCTGTTCATAGCTTTTCCCTGATGTCAGAAACAAGTGCCCTGCCGCTGAAGTGCTTCCTCCATGGCAACTGGCACAGCGGGAATCAAACACTTGCTGCTGTACAGCCTGGAACATGCCGACTTGCTGTTCACCCACGTCCATACGAATCGTGTCTTCTGCCGTTTCCGAGCAATCGACCCTGGCAAAGGTCACTACCCGCTCCCGAATGCGGTTAATCACGCACAATTCGATTTGAGTGACTTCATCTGTCACTCCCGACATCACCACCTGCACCGTACCATCTTCTCCTGCCTGCGAAGGCATCACATTGGCAGAAGTCAGTGCATATTCACTCTTCGCATCAAAACCGGCCACGGCTACCGTATATCCGGAAGGCCAGGTATCCATACCCGTTACCTTTCCGGTGAACTTCACCGTACGTCCGCCTTCTGCCGTGGCAGGCACCGCTTCATAGATACGTCCTTCGTCGCAGGAAACCAGCCATAGGATTCCCAGCCCCAAGAGTATCCATCCATATACCTTTCTTTTCATCACACCCTCCTTCCTTTTAGAACGTGTACTGAAGCATCACCGTGGCATTATGGGTCGCTATTCCCAAGTCGTCATTATCGCGGTCAAGTTGTGTATCATGTCCCCAACGCCCTACAAACTGATACATGGCTTGCAGTTTCAGGTTGCAGCCTTTAAAGAAATAGTTTACTCCCACGGCCGGCATATTCATGAATCCGTTTGTATCCATTCCGTTGCGGTTAAAGAAATCATAACGTGCCGTAGCTTGCAGACGGGAAGTCACGAAATAGCCTCCCTGCACGTATCCGCCCAGAAAGTGATACCCCTGGTCAATCTTCTGCCGTTTGGTAAAGCCCACGTGCATGTAATACATTTCCGCTCCCAGATAGAGTTTTCTTTTCAACATGGCAAACTCCAGTCCGGCACGGTAATCGTTCGTACTTTCGTTTTCACTCTCCACATTCAATGAAGTGGATACTCCCAGCATCAGTTTATCTTCGTTCAGCCGGTTAGGATTTCCCTGCGTAGAGGGCATCACTCCTTTGGGCATGTAGGTAAAACGTCCGGCATAAAGCAAGGAAGGAATGTGCCAGTCGTCACTGAACGTCTTTCCTGCCGTATTCACCGAAATACCTGTACCGTTGAATAGTCCCACTTCATAACCAAACTTGTCCGCCAGCAGACCGTGTACTTCCACTCCCAAGTCGAATCCTGTTCCGATATTGGGAGTCACGGCATTCAACGAATAGGGCAGAATCACCGGAGCGGTCAGCGACAGCGGCAAGGAGGGCATCAAGGTTTCTCCTAACGTAGTCAAGTAAGCATGCGAAAAAGGAGTCTTAAACTTACCCACGCGGATAGAAAACTGTTTTTTCAGCTCCACATCGAACCAAGCCTGTTGTAACAAAGCTGCGCCCGTAGCCGCCGCATTCAGTGATAAGTTGAACGACACTTTTCCAAAGGCTTTTCCTGTAAACCCCAACACGGCATAAGGAATGGCAAAACCGGAATTAGCCACATTGTCCTGATTATAGGCCTTGTCCAGTCCTTCATCGTCATACCAGTTGAAGTTGGCGCTTGTCTGCACTAACAGATAAGGCTTGAACACAAAATCTCCTTTCTTGGAAGCTATGGTAAATCCCTCTCTTCCAGCCAGCGACACGATACCATTTTCCGTATCTTCTTCATGTTGTGCCAGTGCTGCCAATGGCATTACCGCAGACAGACACAAGGCAGTCAGTATTTTTTTCATAAGTTATCAGTTTCTATACTTAATGATTAAAGTGAATTTAAAAACGCAATCAAGGCATCACGGTCTTCCTTGCTCATGCGCTTAAACAAGTTTTTCGAAGCTTCCGCCTCTCCTCCGTGCCACATGATAGCCTCTACGAGGTTACGTGCGCGTCCGTCGTGCAGGAAATAGGTATGTCCGTTCACCACTTCCTGCAAGCCGATACCCCATAATGGAGTGGTACGCCATTCATTACCCCGGGCCAGACCACTTACGTAATTGTCGTTCAACCCCACACCCATAATTTCCGACCCCATATCATGCAGCAGAAAGTCTGAATACGGATGGATGGTCTGATTGCCCAACCACGGCAGTTCCGTACCGTTCAGCAGGGTGGCTCCTCTTACTTTTGTGTGCAGCGTAGTCACATGGCAAAGATGGCATTTCGCCTCATAGAATTTCTGTTCTCCTTTCTGTACCTGCGGATCATTCACATTCCGGCGGGCCGGCACACCCAGACAGTGCATATACAAGTCCACATCCTCCATGTCCTCGGTCGATACGTCCAACTGGTCGTACGAAAGTCCCATCATACTGCCCTGGTCCATCTGTATCTGTCCCTCACATATCTCCTCGGGATAACGGCTGTTGGTCACCCCCATATCACTGGAGAATCCTAACTCCACCGTCAAATCGGCATGCTGTGCCTTGTTGCCCGAAAGTCCCAAACGAGTTACTCCACGCTCACTGATATAATTACACCGTCCGCTAATGCCGTATTCGGGGTAATTACTTTTGGCAGCCAATGCTTCAATTTCTTTCTGGTCGAGCGCCATCATCTGCCCCATTCCCACATGACGTAACGGTATACGGACAGAACAGAACAAATCTTCCGGACGGTACTGTCGGCATACCACTCCGTAATGGTATAGGTTGGCTTGCAAAGCTCATAAGTTTCTCCATCGGGAAATTCGAATGTCTGATAATCATACTTCACAGACAATTTACCCTCCGGCTTCACCCCATAAATAGCCTGGTCATGAAGCACACGCCCATAGTTCTGGAAGAACGCTCCGTTCTTTCGGGTGATATATACCAACATGGAAGAAAAACCGTAATTTCCCGAACCGCCTTCACTCCACAAGGTAGGCTTGGTACGTCCTGCATTCCGGTGACAACTTCCACAGGAATAACCGGCATACACGGGACCCAATCCGCCATCCTGGTTACTACTGGTACGCACATCGTCATACAATCCATCTCCGTCGTTGAAACGGCTGCTGTAAATACCCGACAGCCACGACGCTTCAAAGTCGTAAGCTTTCGAAGAAGTCAGAAAATTGGTAGCTGTACCGGCTGACAGTGCAAAGCCTTCCGGCACCTCCACGTACTGTTGGTCAGTTCCTTCTTTCTCACAGCTCCATAGAAGACAGGGAAAAAGCCCGTATAACAAAAGTTTTACTATTCTCATTTATTCTTCTCTTTTTCGGAAACATACAGAGGAAGTAAAGGAGGGCTTCCCCTTCTTTACTCCCCTGCCTATCATTCATCAAAAATTTATCTTCATGCTTAATCTACCGTACGTGCTTGTCCGTCTTTGAACAACAGAAATTCCAGGGTATGGAAACCACGTACATTCTGTGCGGCAGAAATGGCTTCACTGTCTTCTGAGTAGTCGCCACTCCATTCCATCTGGCTGTAATCTCCTGAATTCAGGATGTTCACGATGGCAGCTTGGTCAAGCGGCCAGCTGTCCATGTTCGGGTCAAGTCCCTGATCGGCTACCGGGCCAAACAAGAAAGCCTCACTCTTCTCCCACGGTTCACGGGCACTAATCCACGCATCACAAGCATTCTTGAAAGCCTGATTGGTTGGGTTGGCTGCCAGCGTATTCACCTTGTCATACAAAGTAGCCACTCTGTCTTTCAAATCTGAATAAGTGGGTAATACCACTACATCCACGTAGTTCTTTACCACCGGACTCAGCACTGCTTCCGACAATGCATCACAAGCCGGTTTTACCTTATCTTTCAACAAGACACTCAGTTCACTGCAAGCTTCCTGAGCCGCCAGACTCTGTTCGCTGTTGATATGGTTACGGAACGGTTGCGGGATGGCTAAAATCTTATCGTAAGCATTCTTGATAGCCGACAATGTATTATCTGCCAGTTCCTGCTGCCCGTTGCTCACCAATACCGCGTACAAGGATTGCGCGGCCACCTGAGTTTTATCAATAGCGGCTCCGCTAATCAAAGCCTCACTGCGCACGCCGCAGAAAGCATTACAGATAGATACGATGTTATTGGAATAGTCTTCGCGCGAATGCCAGCTATACCAGGATTCCACGGCGTAGAGGGCTTCTGTCACCTTCCCTGCTTGGTATTTAGAATACGGGTCACCGATTTTTGTTTCTCCCACCTCATTGGCAATATCTACACAACCGTCTATCACTTGCTGCACGCAAGAACCCGCACTGTTAAATGGTGCCCCATGATTTTTAAAGGTCACCGCATAACTTTCACCTCCCTTGTAACTGGTAGCCCAGTACCCGTACAAGTCGGAAGCATCTTTACGAAGCAAAGTAACCACAGCCTTCATGTAGTTGTTCCAGCTCGTCGCGTTTTCCGACGTATAATCAATATTGGCCGCATCGGTCGGTTCTGTCGGTGTGTCCTCATTACTGCACGCTGTCATCGAAAAGGTCAGCCCCATTGCCAAGGCTACCGCATAAAAGAAATTCTTTTTCATATACATAATAGTTTTAGGAATTAATGATTCATTTCTTGAAAAACCAGCCAATGTAGGCCAAGCCAATGGAAAACTCATTTTCACTGGTATACGGTCCGGTACCGAACATTTTCCTGTACCAATCTGACGGGTAGTATAGTCTGCCTTCACTACCAGATTAGGCAAAGCAAACCAATTCAATCCGGCCACCCACATGCTGACCTTGTTACGCAAGTCCATGGTCTGCCCGGCTTCTCCTTTTTCTTGCGGATTATAGTATTCATAGCGGACAAAGGGATAAATCACAGGAACTTTGGGATTGTGATTGAAAATAGAACGCAGGTTCACACCCACTTCTCCGGCATAGCTAACCGCATTTTTAGCTACCGGAACCACGCGGCTGTAAGAAGCATTGTTCGACAAACGTACATTCTTGCTGCTGATAAACTTGGAGTTCGTCAGGTTACCATAGACCACATTGGCCCGTGCGGTCACATAGTCATTCTTGTACTGCAAGTCGCCTGAATAAATCCGTAGCGGTGCTTTCTGTCCCTCGTAGAAATTGGGTTTGTCGGAATTACCTGCCGTATTGGCACAATAATAAAAAGAACCTCCACACGCAGCCCCGGCACTCCACGGTAATCTACACGAAGCACATACCCCGGAGAATTGAAATTATCTTCCTCAAACAAGCCCTGCTTGCCGCTGGCTACCCAAGTATTCCGGTCGAATCCGTTGGCATTCAATCCGGCCACCACCAGCACCTGATAGTCGAAAGTGGCATATCCTTTTCCCAACGTACCGAAAAACTCAATACCCGTTTCATGCCAGGTAGATGGCAAGATGGTGGTTTCACCCTCCGGTCGCACTGTGCCGAAGAAATTAATCGGCTCATGATGTGCATTGGTCAGTCCCACCGGCACAATCATGTGTCCTGCCCGTACGTTGAAAGCCGGATGAATAAGACGGGTGATATGAAACTGCTCCAAGGCCACTTCTCCCCCTTTTTCCATTTCCGTTTCATATTCGCCGTTTTCCGAGTTCTCCAGCTCCATGGCAGCCCCGGTTCCTCCGGCTTCAAATTCGATTTCTGCGCTCAGAATCCATTTCGGAGTAAACTTATAATCCATTGCCAGCACAAAGCGCGGAATAGAAATCGTGTTCCGATGATCACGGGTGTTTCCATTTGGATTTCCGTAATAACGATTGATGCCATAATCCTTAAAACTGGCCACTGCTTCTCCATAGCCTCCCAGACGGAAACGGGTATATTCTTCATTGTCAGTACGCTGTTTGCGTGCTATTACATTTCCGTGTACTTCAGCCACCTGCACCGAATCAATTTCACTGGCCGAAACAGCTCCTACGGCACAGCAAAGAGCGGTTAAAAATAAACTAACTTTTTTTTTCATTTCTCTGCGATTTTTGAACACCGCAAAGGTAGACTACACAAAAAAGGCTATCAATACCTAAAAATTACGAATTTTACGAACAAAAAGATACTGAATTATAGGTAGAAGGAAGTTTCATTATAGTTCAAGAGGCACATCGCATAAGTCACTGATTTACTATCACATATAAAATTCAGGAATAATTCAGTCTGCTAATTCACTCCATCAAACGTTTGAAAGATACCTAAAAAAGAGTAGTCATTCTATACCAATGAGACACCGAAGCTTACTTATAAAACAAGGTAAAATCAAATGAAGAAAAAGAGAAATCTCAGTACACCTCAGCACGTATTTGTGCTTCAAATCAAACGCCTTTGCGTTCAATCCAAAATGCACTTACGTTTAAAGTCAAACGCACTTGCGTTTCAAGTAAAACGTACTTGCGTTTAAAAGCAAACGCACTTGCGTTTTTTACACGTATCTCATTAAGCATAAAAAAGAAGGAGGATACATCACCCGATGCATCCCTCCTTCTATCTTATAAAAGCAAATTTTTAAATCAGGAATCCCAGCAGGATACCGGCAGCAACTGCCGAACCGATTACACCTGCTACGTTCGGCCCCATGGCGTGCATCAACAAGTAGTTGCTTGGATCATATTCCAAACCTACTACCTGAGAAATACGGGCTGAGTCGGGCACAGCAGATACACCAGCATTACCGATAAGCGGATTAATCTTGTCACCTTTCGGAAGAATCAGGTTGAAAATCTTCACGAAAATCACACCTGAAGCTGTTGCGATAACGAATGACAAAGCACCCAAGCCGAAGATTTTCAGAGAATCCACAGTCAGGAACTCTGAAGCCTGAGTAGAAGCTCCTACAGTAAGTCCTAACAAAATGGTAATGGTGTCAATCAGCGGACCACGGGCTGTTTCAGCCAGACGACGAGTTACACCACTTTCCTTCAACAGGTTACCGAAGAACAGCATACCCAACAAAGGCAGACCGGAAGGAACCAGGAAGCAGGTCAGCAATAAACCTACGATTGGGAACATCACCTTTTCTGTGTGTGACACGGCACGAGGTGCTTTCATGCGAATCAGTCTTTCCTTCTTGGTAGTAAGCAAACGCATGATAGGCGGCTGTATCACCGGCACAAGGGCCATGTAGGAATAGGCCGACACGGCAATGGCTCCCATTAGGTTAGGTGCCAGCTTGGATGAAAGGAAGATAGCGGTCGGACCGTCGGCACCACCAATGATACCGATAGCTCCAGCCTGCATCGGGTCGAAGCCCCAAGCCAAGGCAATCATGTACGCACCAAAGATACCAAACTGTGCTGCCGCCCCAATCAGCATCAGCTTCGGATTGGAAATCAGGGCCGAGAAGTCGGTCATGGCACCAATACCTAAGAAGATAAGGGGCGGATACCAGCCGGACGTGACTCCCTGGTACAAAATGTTCAATACGGAACCCTCCTCATAAAGTCCGACTTTCAAACCGGCCTCCATATTGAAGGGAATGTTACCAATCAAGATACCGAAGCCGATAGGAATCAGCAACATCGGCTCAAATTCTTTTGCCACGGCCAGATAGATGAAGAATATACCGACCAGAATCATCACCACATGCTGGAACGTGGCGTTATGAAAGCCGGTATAGGTCCAGAAATCGGCCAGGTTATTCTGTAAAAAACTAGCAAATTCTCCCATAATTATTCAATGATTATAAGGTCTGTACCTCGAGTATTGATTCTCCCTTGCTCACCTTGATGGCGGTTACCTTACCGTCACGGTCGGCCTTGATGTCGTTTTCCATCTTCATGGCTTCGAGTACGAGCAATGTCTGACCGCGTTTCACGGTATCTCCTTCTTTCACCTTGATTTCCAGAATGACACCCGGAAGCGGAGACTTGATACCCGATTTGCTGCCTGCCACAACCGGACGGCTCACTGCTGGAGGAGGAGCTGCCGGCGTAGTAGCTGCCGTACGAACTACCGGTTTAATTTTCGGACCGGCTTTCTTTTCCAGTTCCACGGTATAAGCCGTTCCGTTTACTTCTACATGTACATTATTGTCTTCTATGTCTCCCACGGTCACCTTGTAAAGATTTCCGTTGATTTTATATCTGTATTCTTTCATGGTTTTCGTTATGCTTTAGAGGTTATTTCTTATGAGGAGTTTCACGCAATGTATAAATCTTGGAACTCCACGGTGAATAGCTTCGTTTCACCCGGCTGATGGTCAGGATGGTTTCTTCCACATCGTGGTCGGCTCCCTGTGCTTCGTGTAAAGCCATGGAGATGGCAGCAATTACTTCACCCGGAGCTTCACCCAACTTACGTTCTTTTGCTTCCTGTTTATCGGTGACATTCTGTGCTTTCATGGCATTACGCTTACGCAACTTAACCGCCAGTTTGCCCACGAATTTAAAGCACAGGTAAAGCAAGATAAGTCCGGTAAATACCACGCTCATGGCAGAAATAGCCATACCGATACCTACAGGGTCATGCTGTTCGAAATTCTCCATCTTCGGATTGCTCTCGATGGTCTGGTTATTGGTGCTCGGAGTAACATATTTGTCTTCACTTCCACCCTTCACTTCCCATGTAGCCGTACCGTCGCCTACGCGTGCATACGACTGGTCAGCCTGAAGCATACCTGCGGGAACTACCACCTCATCCAGCAATTTCTTACCGGAGTCGTACAAACCAATCCAGTTGTCCTGTGTCTTGCTAAATACAAAGTTGGTATGGAAGGTTCCTCTTCTTGGTGCCCCATCGGCCCAGAAAAGAGCATGCTGACGCGGTTTGAGCAAGGTCAGCACATCTCCCTTGGGAATAAAATAAGACAAAGTATCGCCCGGCTGACTGCTCACTCTCAGATAGCATCCGGCCAGGTCGGCACTGCTGTAAGCTCTGTTGAATATTTCTACCCAACCGCTGTGGATGCCATAATCATCCTGAAAGTTGCTTTCATTATCAATCAATACTTCATTGATAAGCAACTTGGATGCGGTGTTCTGTTCCTTACAGGACGAGAACCCGACCAGCAGAAACAGGGCCAGAAATATTCCGATTTTATGTGTTTTCATCATCATTGTCAAGTTTTAGTTACTATTACAAAGGAATATTACCGTGTTTCTTGGCCGGATTGGTCAATTTCTTAGTCTGCAACTGCTGCAGGGCACGAATAATGCGGAAACGTGTGTTACGCGGTTCAATCACATCGTCAATGTAACCATACTTGGCTGCATTATACGGGTTGGCAAACAGCTTGGTATATTCGGCTTCTTTTTCGGCCATAAAGGCTTTCGGATCGGGTGCTTCTTTTGCTTCCTTTGCATACAGTACTTCTACGGCACCGGCTCCTCCCATCACAGCTATCTCTGCAGTAGGCCATGCATAGTTCATATCGCCACGCAACTGCTTACAGCTCATCACGATGTGAGAACCTCCATACGACTTACGAAGGGTTACTGTTACTTTAGGCACAGTAGCTTCGCCGTATGCATACAGCAACTTCGCACCGTGCAGGATGACTGCATTGTATTCCTGACCTGTTCCCGGCAAGAATCCCGGAACGTCTACCAGTGATACGATTGGAATGTTGAAGGCATCGCAGAAACGTACGAAACGAGCTGCCTTACGAGAAGCATTGCAATCGAGCACACCGGCCAGGAACTTCGGCTGGTTGGCTACGATACCCACTGACTGTCCGTTGAAACGTGCAAAACCGATAATGATATTCTTAGCAAAATCACGCTGGATTTCAAGGAATTCACCGTTATCGACAATGGCACCGATTACTTCGTACATATCGTAAGCCTTATTCGGGCTGTCGGGTACGATTTCATTCAAGGAATCTTCCAAGCGGTCTATCGGGTCGGTACAATCTACGTAAGGCGGTTCTTCCAGGTTGTTCTGTGGGATATAGCTCAACAATTTACGAATCAATGCCAAACCTTCTTCTTCAGTAGAAGCTGTAAAATGAGTCACACCGGAACGAGTGGAATGTACACTGGCACCTCCCAGGTCTTCCTGTGATACGTCTTCGCCTGTCACAGTCTTTACTACCTTCGGACCGGTAAGGAACATGTAAGAAGTACCTTCCATCATCAAGGTGAAGTCTGTCAAAGCCGGAGAATACACTGCACCTCCTGCACACGGACCGAAAATACCGGAAATCTGCGGAATAACTCCCGAAGCCAGAATATTACGCTGGAAAATCTCTGCATAACCTGCCAACGCGTTGATACCTTCCTGAATACGTGCACCACCAGAGTCATTCAATCCAATACAGGGAGCTCCCATCTTCATGGCCATATCCATCACCTTACAGATTTTCAGTGACATGGTTTCAGACAAGGAACCGGCAGATACCGTGAAATCCTGGGCAAAAACATAAACCAGACGGCCTTCGATTGTTCCGTATCCGGTTACGACGCCGTCTCCCAAATAATGCTTCTTGTCCATTCCGAAGTTTGTGCAACGATGCTGTACGAACATGTCCATTTCTTCAAAGCTACCTTCGTCAAGGAGCATGGAAATACGTTCGCGGGCTGTGTACTTACCTTTATCGTGTTGTTTTTCGATGGCTTTCGCACCTCCACCCAGACGGGCCTGTGCGCGAAGCTCTATTAATTCTTTTACTTTTTCAAGTTGGTTACTCATGGTATTAGTATTTATATTTGATAATTAAATAAGGGTCTTTTCCCGGTGGTTATTTTTCACAAAGTTCCGTCAATACGCCCATGGTAGATTTCGGGTGAAGGAATGCAATGTGAAGGCCTTCTGCTCCTTTACGCGGAGCCTTGTCAATCAAACGAATGCCTGCTCCTTCTGCCTGTGCCAGTGCATTGGCCACTCCGTCTTCTACTGCAAATGCCACATGATGTACGCCCATGCCACGGTTTTCAATGAACTTGGCAATCGTGCTGTCAGGACCGGTTGGTTCCAATAATTCAATTTTTGTGTCACCACATTTCAAAAACGCAGTCTTTACCTTCTGGTCTTCTACGGTTTCTACGTTATAGCATTTCAATCCGAGGACGTTTTCATAATAAGGAAGGGCTTCTTCGATACTGTTGACCGCAATGCCCAAATGTTCAATGTGAGAGATTTTCATAATAGAATTGTTTTTTTATGGGTATTAAATTAAAGTACGTGTTTTAATATACACACAGACAAAGAAAAGAAAATTGTGCTGAAAAAAGAAACTTTTTGACGATTTTTTCAAAGAAATCCCGTTGTTTAAAAAGAGTTTAATCCATTGACAGAAGTATGGAAAGGGGGCTATACATAGATTTTTGTCAGCAGACGATTCAGCCAGTTCCAGCGCACATGAAACCAGCGTCGACTGCTCATCTGCTTTCCGCCGAAACGCAGAATAAAGTCACGAAAACCGTATTTCTTGAAAGGTAACCCGGCTTCAATAAATTCAAAATGAGCATATCCGTGCTCACGGGCATACTGCATGGCTCCCCACACAGCAAGTACTCCCGGATACTGCAGCGGATACGTTTTTCTCATTCCACCGGAAAAAAGTAAATAGGCATCTTCCCCGGAAAACAGGCAGACCGAACCTCCGATAATCTTGTTTTTATAACGAATGATAAAAATCCGTCCGCAATGGGATGAATGCGTCAGCAAAGTAGTGAAGAAACCGATGTCGGGCAGGTAACGATGAATCTTGGGCGAATAATAATGCTTGAGCATACTGAAAAAAGCCTGTACATCTGCTTCTGTACGTGCCACATCAATTACGGCTCCATTCTTCATCCCCTGATGAATTTGCCGCTTGCGGGAGGTGCTCATCCATTTGTCCAACGAATCATGGTGTAAAGAGTTGCGCACCCGAAGCCAGCGTATCGGGAAATATCCGTTTTGCCGGAAATAACGGTAACCAAACAAAGGTTCTTCCAGATTACGAAATTCTAAAAGAAAAGATTTCTCTGCAAACTGCTGCGTAAAGTAGGAAAGCAGTTCCTGAAAAATATGTTCTTTCGGATAGGAGGAAGGAAAGTATTCACCTGTGCCGTACGCATAACTCTTTTCGGCAAAACGTAACAGATTAGTGGAACGGCGAGTGATGCATAACAGCTTTCCCACAGGAGATTTCCCCTCGTAGGCTACCAGCAAAAGCGGACGAACCCCCCTTGTCTGTTCCAGCACATGAAACAGTTCTGTAGAATGAAAGATGTTTGAACCCGGAAGGGCGGGTACATCCTTAGCGTGATAATATGTAGCTAAACGGATGTTCATGTGATGCAAATTTACATTTTTTTATTTGAGGATTTAACGGGGAAGCCTTATATTTGTCCAAACAAACGAAATTTTTATGGAAAACTTCAGTGATTTAATCAGAAACCGGCGAAGCATGCGAAAGTTTACGGATGAGGAACTGACACAGGATCAGGTGCTCACATTACTGAAGGCGGCCCTGATGGCTCCGTCTTCCAAACGCTCCAATTGCTGGCAGTTCATTGTCGTAGACGACAAGGACACACTGGAAAAGTTGTCTTTCTGCAAGGAATCGGGAGCGGCATTCGTAAAAGATGCTGCACTGGCTATTGTAGTGACTGCCGACTCGCTCGCCAGCGATGTGTGGATTGAAGATGCTTCCATTGCGTCAATCATGATTCAGCTTCAGGCAGAAGATTTGGGACTGGGAAGCTGCTGGGTACAGGTAAGAGAAAGATTTACCGCCAACGGCACACCGGCCAACGAATACATCCATGAACTGTTGGACCTTCCTTTACAATTGCAAGTGCTGTCCGTCATCGCTATAGGACACAAGGGAATGGAACGCAAGCCTTTTGATGACTCACACCTGCAATGGGAAAAGGTACATATCAATAAATTCGGAGGGAAATAATGGCAGCAGCATCGGGCAAACACAAAGATACCTATCGGGCTACAGCCGTTTTTCTTGTTCTGACAGGGCTGCTCTACCTGATAGACAAATGGGTAGGATTCGGTCACCTCAGACTGCCGTGGGTGATGGCAAAAAGATACGATGTTGCTGTATGCAGCCATTATTTTTCTGTGGTTCAAAAGTGACAAATCGGTAGGACTCATTTTATTAGGTATCTGGCTGATTCAGAATATCGGACTGGTCATCTCTCTGCTGGGACAGATGTCGACTTTCCTCCTGCCCGCCACCTTGCTGGTCATCGGAGTTTTACTTTACTTCTTATCTTCACGCGGATGATGAATAAAAAAGATTTTTCCATTGTATGTATAGGTGCAGGCAATGTAGCTACTCATCTGGCTCAGGCTCTGCAGCAAAAGGGATTCCACTTGTCACAAATTTACAGCCGGACACAGGAATCGGCACAAGCCTTGGCACAGACATTAGGATGTGCGTGGACCACCTGCCTGGAACAGGTAGACGAACATGCCGATTTGTACATCGTATCGGTGAAAGATTCCGTTTTGGAAACAGTCATTTCACAACTTGCCCACTGTAATCCGGATGCTCTGTACCTGCACACAGCCGGAAGTATGCCGATGGAAGTATGGAAGGGAAAATTCAAAAATTACGGAGTGGCTTACCCCATGCAGACTTTCAGCAAACAACGGGAAGTTAATTTTGAAGAAGTGCCGTTTTTCCTCGAAGCCAATTCGCCGCAGAACTTGTCCCTGCTTCAGGAAATAGCCGGAAGCCTTAGCCCAAAAGTGTACGAAGCCAGTTCGGAACAGCGAAAATACCTGCACATAGCGGCCGTCTTTGCCTGTAACTTCAGCAATCACATGTACGCCATCTGCCAGCATTTGCTTCAGGCACACCAACTTCCTTTCGAATCTATGCTGCCACTGATAGATGAAACCGCCCGAAAGGTGCATGAATTATCTCCGGTGGAAGCACAAACCGGTCCGGCTAGGCGCTACGATAAAAATGTGATTAACCGCCACCTGAATATGCTGGAAGAAGAACCTAAGCTGGCAGAAATCTATCGGTTACTGAGCGAACACATTCATTTATATGAAACAACCAATCATTGACCATTTAATTTTTCAGATATGATAAATTACGATTTGACTCAAATAAAAGCGCTGTTTTTCGATGTAGACGGAGTACTGAGCGCCGAAACAATCTTTTTGCATCCCGACGGAGAGCCCATGCGTTCTGTCAATATCAAAGACGGGTATGCGTTGCAGCTGGCTGTGAAATGCGGACTGCATGTGGCCATTATCACAGGGGGAAAGACGGAAGCCGTACGGAAACGCTACGAAGGACTGGGTATAAAGGATGTGTACTTAGGTGCTGCCGTAAAAACCCGTGAATACAAGGAACTGTTAGAAAAATATAACCTGAAACCGGAAGAAGTGCTTTACATGGGAGACGATATACCCGATTATGAAGTAATGCAGTTGGTGGGACTCCCCTGTTGTCCGGCAGATGCGGCACCTGAAATCAAAGCCATCAGCAAATACATTTCTCACCGACAGGGAGGATATGGCTGCGGACGCGACGTCATTGAACAGGTTTTAAAAGCACAGGGAAAATGGATGGCCGGGCAGGCTGCCTTTGGCTGGTAACCAATAAGTAGGGAAGAGATGAAACCATTAGAAAACATACAGCATTATAAAATCGTACTTGCCTCCAATTCTCCCAGACGAAGGGAATTGCTGAGCGGACTGAATTTAGAATATACGGTCAGGGTACTTCCGGATATAGATGAAAGCTATCCTGACACGTTAAAAGGGGAAGAAATTCCAATGTACATCTCACGTGAAAAAGCGGAAGCTTATCGTAATTCCATGGCGGAAGACGAGTTAATCATTACAGCCGACACGGTGGTGTGCATCAACGAAAAGGTATTGGGAAAACCCCGGACACTGGAAGATGCCAAAGAAATGTTACGGGAACTTTCCGGCAAGACGCACCAGGTAATTACCGGAGTATGCCTGATGACCCGTGGCCTGCAACGTACGTTCTCGGCTACTACTCAAGTCACATTCGACGTACTGACAGAGGATGAAATTGAATTCTATGTAGAGAAATTCCGGCCACTGGACAAAGCAGGAGCATACGGAGTACAAGAATGGATTGGCTTTGTGGGAGTTTCCCGACTGGAAGGATCCTATTTCAATGTCATGGGCCTTCCGGTGCAACGTTTGTATCAGGAACTCAAGAAACTTTAATGTGAAAGGGCTGAAAAGGTTTTTCGGCCCTTTACTTTTGCCTGCCACACCAGACTGAAAGAATAGCGTTCGGGAATGGTCTCAATACTGTATGGGCCAGGTTTTGTTGACGGTCGGCAGTAAACTGGCTGCGAATCCGGAAGAACTCCCGACGGGCATTCCACACGGCTTTAGCATTGGCAAAATCTCCTTTCAAAACCCAGACTGCAGCGGCACAATAATCTAGAAAAGTACGAACTCGCATCACAGGCTTCAATTCCTCTTCCGGCAGGTTCTTATACAGCATCAGCAGATTGTTTCGGAAATTCAGGAACGTTTTACGGGGATTTTCCTTTTCAAGGTAGCTCCTCCCACATGATATACCGTACTCGAAGGAATGCAGACAAGCTGATAGCCTCGACTGCGTAAACGCCAGCACAAGTCTATTTCTTCCATGTGTGCAAAGAAACGTCCGTCCAGTCCACCCACATTCCGATATACGTCCAGACGAATCATCAAAGCTGCCCCCGTAGCCCAGAACACAGGAATCACCTCGTCATACTGTCCTTTGTCTTCCTCTACGTTTTCAAAAATACGTCCACGACAGAAAGGATAACCATAACGGTCAATAAAGCCTCCACTTGCTCCGGCATATTCAAACAGGTTCCGGTGACGATACGCACGGATTTTCGGCTGACAGGCCACAGTCTCCGGATGAGTATCCAAATAATCAACCATTGGCTGAAGCCATCCTTCTGTCACCTCTACATCACTGTTGAGCAGGACAGCGTATTCCGCGTCTATTTTCTGCAAAGCATAGTTGTAGCCATCGGCAAAACCATAATTCTTGTCCAGGCGTATCAGGTGGACAGAAGGAAATTCTTTTTCTACCACCTCACACGAAGCATCCGTGGAAGCATTGTCGGCTACATAAATTTCCGTTCCCTCCAAACGCGAACAAGCAATCACTGAGGGCAAGAACTGGCGAAGCATGGCTTCCCCATTCCAGTTTAAGATGACTACAGCTGTCTTTATCATAAAATAGTTCCTTTAAGCGACGTTCCGTCTTCATTAAAATCACCCAAACGCACTTTTACCAGATGGTTATCCAGTTTTTCATCGTGCGCCAGTTCCACCCGAATGTAGTTTTTTGTAAAACCATGCATGGGTGTACCTGCTTTAGATTTCTCCATCAGCACTTCTGCTTCTGCACCAATATGACGGGCATAGAAAGCTTTCGTCTTTTCATCTGAAAGCTCCAGTAAACACTGGCTTCTGGCATGCTTTTCCTGAGCAGGAACCACATAATCAATTTTCAAAGCCTGAGTTCCCGGACGTTCTGAGTAACTGAACACATGCAGCTGAGTTACATCCAACCCCTTAATAAACTCATAAGCTTTTTCAAAATATTCAGGAGTCTCTCCGCGAGTACCCACGATGACATCTACTCCAATAAAAGCATCAGGCACCAGAGACTTTATCTTTGCAATCTTGGCTGCAAACAAAGCCGTATCATAACGACGGCGCATCAACTTCAGCACCTCATCGCATCCGGATTGCAAAGGAATATGGAAATGAGGCATGAAACGACGGGATTGAGCTACATATTCAATGATTTCATCCGTCAGAAGATTGGGTTCAATAGAAGAAATACGGTAGCGCTCAATACCTTCCACTTCATCTAAAGCCTTTACTAAATCAAAGAAGGTTTCACCCGTTGACTTTCCAAAATCACCGATATTCACTCCGGTCAGCACAATTTCTTTTCCTCCTTCGGCAGCTGCCTGGCGAACTTGTGCCACTAAATCTTCAATCTTTCCATTACGACTTCTTCCTCGTGCAAACGGAATGGTACAGTAAGAGCAGAAATAATCACATCCATCCTGTACCTTCAGAAAATAACGGGTACGATCCCCACGGGAACAGGAAGGAGAAAAAGTACGAATGTCTTTGGTAGCGGTAACTACAGCCTCTCCATGCGTATGTTTCTGCAAGTTGCCCAAATAATTCATCAACTCACCCTTCTGTTCTGCTCCTAATACCAAATCCACTCCTTCTATGTCAGCCACCTGTTCAGGTTTCAACTGGGCATAACAGCCGGTTACCACAATAAAAGCATCAGGATGCTGACGAGAAAGACGATGAATGGCTTGCCGACATTTCTTGTCTGCCATTTCTGTCACCGAACAGGTATTAATCACACAAATATCTGCTTTTTCACCTTTTCTGGCTGTCCGAACTCCCGCTTCCTTTAATGTTTTTCCAATAGAAGAGGTCTCTGCAAAATTAAGCTTACAGCCCAACGTATAATAAACAGCTACTTTATCCTGAAAAATAGTTGTATCAATCATATCTCTTTACAATTTTAGAAGTCTGCAAAGGTACACATTATTCACGATTCCTGAAACGAGTTTCTGAATTTGCAACCTCTATTCACTGCTTCTACACATATTTCTTCATCTTTTAAGAAATTTCTCAAAATACGAAGAAAAAAATATGTTTTACAACATATTCTAATTCAGGAAAATAGGTTATAAAACATATTTTTTGAAAAAAAGTGGCTAAAAAGAGAACAACGTATTGAAAAAGTCTATATCTTTGCAGCGTTTTAAGAAAACAACATAAGTATTACAGATTTAAAAAGCAAAGAAAATGAAAAAATTAGTATTTTTGTTCGTAGCATTTGCTGCAGTTTCTTTCGCTTCTTGCGGAAACAAAGCAGCTAACAGTGAAGTTGCATCTGATTCAGATTCAGTAGCAGTAGTTGAAGAAGCAGCTCCGGTTGTTGATTCAGCAGCAGTAGTTTGCGATTCAGCTGCAGTTTGCGCTGACTCAGCAGTAGTAGCTGAATAATCTCGAACATCAGAGAGAATTGAAAGTCTGTAAGCTCAGCCTACAGACTTTTTTTATGCCCTTTTGCTAACCATACATACTAATACCCCCATCTTATTATTTCATCACATAGCTTTCCTGTTCACTCAACTTCACCCATACAAACTATTTTACCGCCATCACTATTTTTTAAACAATAGAATACAGACCTCTCACTTTACTCGTACTTCACATTCGCATCTTAACTCTTACAAACCAGGAGAGAAGAAAACTAAAATCCATATCCAACTTCTTATCAAGCTTCACCCCCAAACAAAAATAAAAAACCCCGAACAGACCGTTGTCCATTCGGGGGATTTATTAAAGTATTTACAGATACAAATTAAGCTTCTTCTGCAACTACTTCGAAAGGAATTTCTACAGAAACTTCCTTGTGAAGTTTAACCACAGCTTTGTAGTGTCCAACTTCTTTTACGTTGTCTTTAACAACGATAATCTTACGATCGATGTTGTGACCCAACTTAGCCAGTTCATCAGCAATCTGAATATTACCTACTGAACCATAGATAACACCTGTTGCACTTACCTTTGTAGCGATAGTCAAAGAAACACCCTTCAATGTTTCTGCAACAGCTTCAGCATCTTTCTTAATCTTCTCCAATTTGTGAGCACGCTGTTTCAGTTCTTCAGCCAACATTTTCTTTGCAGCCGGAGAAGCAATCACAGCTTTACCTGTCGGAATAAGATAGTTACGACCATAACCAGACTTAACGGTTACAATATCATTCTTGTAGCCCAAGTTAACTACGTCTTCTTTCAAAATCAGTTCCATATTCTTATTCCTCCTTTATTATTTCATCATATCAGTTACGAAAGGCAGCAAAGCCAAGTGACGAGCTCTCTTAACAGCCTGCGCAATACGACGCTGGAACTTCAATGAAGTACCTGTAATACGGCGCGGAAGGATTTTACCCTGTTCGTTCAAGAATTTCTTCAAGAATTCAGGATCTTTGTAGTCGATGTACTTAATACCGCTCTTTTTGAAACGACAGTATTTTTTCTTCTTAACGTCTACTGAAGGCGGAGTTAAATATCTGATTTCTGATTGTTGCTGTGCCATGATTAGTTTTCCTCCTTTTTAGTTGATTTTACATTTCTTCTCTTAGCAGCGTATTCTGCAGCGTACTTATCCATCTTGAAAGTCAAGAAACGGATTACACGTTCGTCACGACGGTAGTTAACTTCCAGCTTCTCGATTACAGACGGTTCTGCTTTGAATTCAATCAGTTGATAGAATCCTGTAGATTTTTTCTGAATTGGGTAAGCCAATTTTTTCAATCCCCAGTTTTCTTCATTGATGATCTCCGCACCTTCCTGAGTAAGGATAGCTTTGAACTTCTCTACGCTTCCTTCATCTGAACATCAGACAAAACGGGAGTTAAAATGAAAACGGTTTCGTATTGATTCATACTATTCGTTAATTAAATTAATTAATAATGATTTTTTATTTGCGCGGCAAAGGTACGACTTTTCAATTAAGAAACCAAGACTTCCCATATATTTATGCAATAAAGATTCTTAAAAAAGAGATATTTATCTTCCAAACTCTCTTTTCTCTACTTTATATATAGGTGAAATGTCGTATATTTGCAAAGTTGTTTAAACAATAATTACATGATAGAACAATTCAATTTTGACATTCAACTGATATTTGCCATTTTAAATGGAAAAGTATCGGCTGCCATTAACAGAAAGCTGAGCCGGAATTTCCGATTAAATGACATGGAAATTACACCGGAGCAATGGACCGTGCTACTCTACCTTTGGGAAAAGGATGGAGTTACCCAGCAGGAGTTGTGCAACGCCACTTTTAAAGATAAGCCCAGCATGACCCGACTGATTGACAACATGGAAAGACAACATCTGGTTATACGAGTGCCCGACAAAAAAGACCGTCGGACCAATAAAATTCACCTGACAGAAAATGGAAAGAAATTAGAAGAAAAAGCGCGTTTCATCGCCAACAAGACACTAAAAGAAGCCTTACACGGACTTACATTGGAGGAATTAAGAATCAGCCAGGAAGTGCTTCGGAAAATATTTACCAACACAAAAGACTAAAAAAGTGGAATGATTCAGACTTGTTACCCTCAGCAAGAAGCATAAAAATCATTTCATTTGTCAAGCTTTTATAAAACGGCTTATATATATGCTCAAATTTCCGTTTTTTTTCACGAAATAATTTTTTGGATAAAAGAATTATGCTTTAATTTGTAACCATGAATAAATAAACCATAAAAAAGAAGACACACATGAAAAGCTTATTACAGAATTTAGGAGTGATATTGGTTATCATCGGTGCTGTGATTCTCATTGCAAGCTATGCAACAGGTAATGTGAACAACAACGCAGTATTGGGAGTTTCTTTGTTGCTCGTTGTTGCCGGATTGATTTCATATATCATCCTGAACAAAAGAATTACAGATTGATTTTTTCAATCAACAGCAATAAAAAAGCCTGAATTAAACATTCAGCTTTTTTATTGCTCACTTCCGAAAAGTCTTTATTCACCTTCCGGAGTAATCAATTTATATCCCTTTCCGTGAATATTGATAATCTCAATTGAATCATCTTCTTTCAGGTGCTTACGCAATTTTGTGATATACACATCCATACTTCTTGCATTGAAGTAATTGTCGTCAATCCAGATAGTTTTCAAAGCAAAGTCTCTCTGAAGAATTTCATTTGCATGTGCACAAAGCAAGCCCAGCAATTCAGATTCTTTCGTAGTCAACTTAGTCTGCTTGTCACCAATTGACAGAATCTGTTTCTGAGTATCAAAAGTAAAACGACCAATCTTGTACACTGTACTTTCACGGTTACGTTTTCCACGTACACGACGCAAAATAGCTTCAATACGGAATGTCAGCTCTTCCATACTGAAAGGCTTTGTAATATAATCGTCCGCACCAATCTTGAATCCTTCCAGAATATCTTCTTTCAGTGTTTTAGCTGTCAAGAAAATAATAGGAACTTCCGCATTTGCCTGACGGATTTCCTGTGCCAAAGTAAAACCATCTTTTCTTGGCATCATTACGTCTGTTACCACCAAATCATATTTACTCTTCAGAAAAGCCTTGAATCCAACTTCTCCATCTGGAAAAAGATCTGCATTGTAACCTTTTGCCTGTAAATATTCTCTCAAAAGCATGCCAAGATTCTCATCATCTTCGCACAGCAAAATACGCAATTTGTCATCCATATCTTATTCTTCTTTAAATAATGGTATAGTAATTATAAATTTTGTTCCTACATTCAATTCGCTTTCCGCCCGGATAGAGCCTTTATGGTCTGCGATTATCTTCTTTACATAAGCCAACCCAAGTCCAAAACCTTTCACATCATGCAAGTTTCCAGTATGAACCCGATAGAACTTATCGAATATTTTTTTCAAATTCTCTTTCTTGATTCCAAGACCGTTATCTTCCACTGAAATACACAGCTTTCCGTTTTCATTCCATGTACGGATTTTCAAGGCAATATCACGATCCGGACTCTTATATTTCACTGCATTATCCAGCAAGTTGAATACCACATTGGTAAAATGCATTTCATCCACAAAAATCACCGGATCCTGCGCATTCAATTCCGCCTCCAGCGTACCATTGTTTTTCTCTACTTTCAAACGGAAAGTATTCACCACTCCATTAATCAACTCATGTGCGTCAATTTCCTTTTTCTTAAGTGTCACACTCTGCCGTTCAAACATAGACATCTGCAACACCTTTTCTACCTGAAAACGCAAACGCTTCGTTTCGTCATTGATAACTCCTGATATATGCTTAAACATCACAGGCGATTTACCCACTGCCGGATCATTCAACATTTGGGCAGCCAACGATATGGTAGAAATCGGAGTCTTAAACTCATGCGTCATGTTGTTGATGAAATCATTCTTAATTTCAGTCAAGCGTTTCTGACGGAAAATAATGTAAATCGTGAAAATAAACGTAATCAACAAAACCACCGTAAAGATGATGGATGGAATCATAAACTTCACTGAACTGAATATGTAATTATCCAGTGTGGGGAAGAAAATATTCACAAAACCCATCTTAGCAGGAGGATCTTTTTCAAAGAGCAAACGAGAATAGATTTTTTCATCGTCATGCACATAATCTGAACAACGGTACACCTCTTTCCCATCCCGGTCTGTCACCGAAAAATGATAAGGAATATCGATGCCATTATTAAACAGTTCTGTTTTCAGGAAGTGGTCAAGCTGTTTAAAGTTGACTCTTTCTTTCAGAGGCTTGTCACTTGCCGTATAAAGAATATTATACACCACCTCATCCAGCAATGCACGCTGATACACATAACGTTCTTTCAGAATCTCCTGCAATGCACGCGATGTTTGTGGAATAGTTCTTCCCGTAGATATGACCACCTTAGGCACATTCGACGGCCGATTCATAATGGTCTTCAGCTCAAAAGTAGAGTAAGTAGAACCGTCAGGTGCGGTAATCGTATACTGATGATGTTCTACCACATTCTCGCCTGCATCGTTCTTTTCCTGGTATTGTCTGGACAACAATGCCGCACGTTCCTGCGCTGCCACATCTTTCTCCAGATATTTTTTCGTTTCAACCAGTTCCAGGTTATGCACAGCCTTTCCCAAACTGCGGTTTACATTCTCTTCAAACTGACTACGCCGCATTTTGACCATCTCCTCAATATAGCTTACCTGCAAATAAAGCAAGCTCAAGAAAGACAGTCCCATTACAACTCCTAATATCCAAATAGTCGATTTTTTCATACGGACAAATTTAACAACCTGACAAATACGACGCTAACAGATTAACAAGCTTTAAATAAGATTTTGTCGTATATTAACCATAAATCAAATTTTACCTGATAAAATCTACACTATCTATTATTTCAAGCAGCTATACATTACAAAAATAATAGAATTTTAGATTAATAACAAATAAATAGAGGGTTTTGTTTAAGCTAAGTTAAACAAAAAAAGCCGTGCTTTTTAAGAAACACGGCTTTTTTATCTATAAAAATCACAACTAATATTATGCTTCGTCCTTTTCTTGCTCTTCAAATTCCTTCATCAGCTTGGTCTGTACATCCGTCGGAACCAGTTCATAGCTGGCAAATTTCATAATAAATGAAGCACGACCTCCGGTCAATGAGCTTAAAGAAGTAGAATAGTTCGACATTTCTTTCAATGGAACTTTAGCACTCAACTTTTCATATCCCTTTTCACTGGTCATACCCATAATCATACCGCGACGACCCTGCATGTCACTCATCACGTCACCCAACTTGTCGCTCGGAACGAATACTTCCACATCATAAATCGGTTCCAAAATCTTTGGACCTGCATTCTTAAATGCTTCACTAAACGCATGACGACCAGCCAGCATGAAGGAAATTTCATTTGAATCTACCGGGTGCATCTTACCGTCGTACACAATAACACGTACATCACGTGCGTATGAACCAGTCAGCGGTCCTTGTTCCATACGGCTCATGATACCTTTCAAAATAGCCGGCATGAAACGGGCATCAATTGCTCCACCAACTACACTGTTGACAAATACGAGCTTACCACCCCATTCCAAGTCGATTACTTCCGTACCCTTCACGTTCATCTTATACTCCTGACCATTGAACTTGTACACTTCCGGAGCAGGCATACCTTCATAATAAGGCTCTACAATCAAGTGAACTTCACCAAACTGTCCGGCACCACCCGACTGTTTCTTATGACGATAGTCTGCACGAGCCGACTTAGTAATTGTTTCACGATATGGAATCTTAGGTTCATAGAACTGAATCTGCAACTTTTCGTTGTTTTCCAGACGCCATTTCAATGTACGCAGATGGAATTCTCCCTGACCGTGTACCAGAATCTGACGCAATTCCTTAGACTGTTCTACAATCCAAGTCGGGTCTTCTTCACGCATACGGTTCAACACCGCCATCATCTTTTCTGTGTCGGCTTCATTTACCGGCTTGATAGCTCTCGTATACTTCGGATTCGGATATTTAATGAAATTGAATCGGTTCTCACAATCCTTGCCATTCAAGGTATTGCCCGTCTTCACATCTTTCAATTTTACTGTACAGCCAATATCTCCCGCACGCAGTTCGTCTACTTTTTCACGGTTGGCACCTGCACATACATAAAGCTGTGCCATACGTTCTTTCGAACCTCTGTCTGCGTTGCTCAAATCATCGCCTTCATGCACCACACCACTCATTACTTTAAAGTACTGTACATCTCCGATATGAGGTTCCACAGCTGTCTTAAAGAAGTAAAGTGAAGTAGGACCATTCGGATCGGGAGGAACAGGAACACCACGTGTATTGTGAACTACCGGCATTTCATCCACGAACGGTACCACATTGCCCAAGAATTCCATCAAGCGACGCACGCCCATGTCCTTACCTGCACATACACAGAATACCGGGAACATACCTCTGGCAGCCAATCCCTTACGAATACCTTCACGCATTTCATCTTCTGTCAGCGATTCAGATTCAAAGAATTTTTCCATCAGGCTCTCGTCGTGTTCAGCCGCAGCTTCCACCAGCGTCTTATGCCATTCCTGCGCTTTTTCCATTTCTTCTGCCGGAATGTCTTCAATGGTTGGAGCACCGCCGTCCGGTCCCCAAGAATATTTCTTCATTAAAAGTACATCAATCAACGAATTGAAGTCAGGTCCTGTACTAAGCGGATACTGAACCGGAACAACTTTAGAACCATAATTCTCTTTCAACTGTTCAAGCACATGGTCAAAATCACATTTTTCACTATCCAACTGGTTTACCAGGAAAATCACCGGCTTACCCAGTTTTTCAGTATAACGGAAGTGATTCTGTGTACCCACTTCCGGACCATATTGCCCGTTCAATAACAAAATGGCTGTATCAGTCACATTCAATGCGGTAATGGCAGCTCCCACGAAGTCATCACTTCCCGGACAGTCGATAATATTCAACTTCTTTCCGTTCCATTCTACATGATATACAGTAGAAAATACCGAATATCCGTATTCCTGCTCTACCGGGAAATAATCACTCACCGTATTCTTGGCAGTAATTCTTCCGCGACGTTTTATAATACCACTCTCATAGAGCAAAGCTTCTGTGAGAGTGGTTTTACCTGAGCCATCATTACCGAGAAGGGCAATGTTCTTGATTTCGTTTGTCTGATATACTTTCATGGTATTTCAAGATTTAGTTTAGTAACGAAAGGATATGCTTTTCATATCTCTTATTTTTTAACGAAGCGCAAATTAGAGATTATAATTCAGAAAAACAATAAAAAGTTTCGTGTTACTAAACTATGTTTTCAGACATACAAAATCTGCATTCCTTCTTTCCTCCCATAAATTATCCGTATCTTTACACCCGTAAAACAACTTCTTACAGTAGATTAATTATGGCTGGCATCTATCTTCATATCCCTTTTTGCAAACGACGTTGCATTTACTGTGACTTCTTTTCTACGACAGAAAATGATAAAAAAAGCACATACGTACAGGCTCTATCCAAAGAACTTGAGCTGCGGAAAGACTATCTGGATGGAGAAATTATTGACACCATCTACTTTGGTGGAGGTACGCCTTCACAATTAGAAGAAAAAGATTTCATCCAACTTTTCGAAACCATCTATAAGATATATACCATAAACCCAAAAGCCGAAATTACGATTGAAGCAAATCCCGACGACCTGACACCTCAATACATAGCCATGCTGCGTACCCTCCCGTTTAACCGGTTAAGCATGGGTATACAAACCTTCAAGGAAGATACTCTTCGTCTGCTTCACCGCCGGCACACGGCTGCTCAGGCTCAACAAGCATACCAACATTGCCGAGAAGCTGGTTTTCAGAATATCAGTATCGATTTGATGTACGGGCTGCCCGGAGAAACATTAGAAGATTGGCAAAAAGACCTTCAAACAGCCCTTCAGATGCGTCCGGAGCATATTTCAGCCTATCACCTGATTTATGAAGAAGGTACTCCTTTATGGAACTTGAAAGAAGCACATCAAGTGGAAGAAACGGATGAAGATTTAAGTGTTTCCTTATTCAAGGAGTTGATACATACCCTCAAGAGCAACGGATATGAACATTATGAAATATCCAATTTCTGCCGCCCGGGATTTCATTCACGCCACAACTCCAGTTACTGGACAGGCAAAAAATACCTGGGCTGCGGTCCTTCTGCCCATTCGTACGACGGGACTTCCAGACAATGGAACGTAGCTTCTCTTCCTCAGTATATACAAGGTATTCAAGAAGGAACACCTTATCAGGAAAAGGAAGAGCTTGATTTGTATACGCGCTATAATGACTTTATCATTACCCGCCTACGCACTGCTTACGGCATCCCCACCCATATACTGAAAGAAACATTTGGAGGAGCCTTATTTGATTACTGCATGCGCATGGCTTCTCCCCATCTGAAACAAGGATTCCTGACACTCGACAATCACATTATGAAGCTCACAGAAAAAGGGATATTTATTTCTGATGGAATCATGAGCGACCTGCTATGGGTAGACGATTAGATTATTTAACATTTCCCCAATAGGGGGGATATTCACATTTTGGCGTTTTCATTACAAACCCCTAAAAACAACGCATTATGGAACTCAAAAAGTTATTCTGCCCTTCTTTTACGCATTATTCCATGCTGGTTTCTCGTCAGAAGAAAACTCGTCCCCTATTGTTTCACCACAAAAAGAGTCGGCATTACATTCAGAATTAGACTTCATTTCTTCAGAAAAATCAGAAAAGGAATAACCCCTACACACATTTTCTCTATCACACATTCACAAAAAAATTCCGGAATGAAAACCAGCTAACCGCTTTATTTCATTCCGGAATTCATTTTATTTTCAAAAGAATGTGCTAACACTCTTCTTATTTAGCCAAACTATATACAATGTCCATAATCTGCTTACCGATTTCATCAGCAGCCTCCATTGTAGAAGCTTCTGAATACACACGAATAATCGGTTCTGTGTTACTCTTACGCAGGTGAACCCACTTATCAGGGAAATCAATCTTCACACCGTCGATGTCATTGATTTCTTCATTCTTGTAAAGTTCTTTTACCTTCGCCAAGATAGCATCTACATCTGTTTCCGGAGTCAGGTCAATACGATTCTTCGCAATGAAATAATTAGGATAAGTAGCACGCAATTCGCTTACTTTCTTTCCTTCGTGTGCCATATGACTCAAGAACAAAGCAATACCTACCAATGCATCACGTCCGTAGTGAGATTCCGGATAAATCACTCCACCATTACCTTCACCACCGATAACCGCATTAGTAGCTTTCATCTTGGTTACCACATTTACTTCGCCTACTGCAGAAGCATTGTATTCCATGCCGTATTTACGAGTTACATCACGCAGTGCACGAGTTGAACTCAGGTTAGAAACTGTATTACCCGGAGTATGTTTCAATACATAATCAGCTACTGTAACCAGTGTATATTCTTCGCCATACATAGCTCCGTTCTCACAGATAATAGCCAGACGGTCTACGTCAGGGTCTACCACAAAGGCTACATCACAAGTTCCCTTCTTCATCAAGCCCATGATGTCACCCAAGTTCTTTTCCAAAGGTTCCGGATTATGCTGGAAGTCGCCAGTCGGTTCGCAATACAATTTTTCCACATGCTGTACGCCCAACTGCTCCAACAACTGAGGCAATACCACACCACCAACAGAGTTTACGCAATCAATTGCTACACGGAAATTAGCCTTACGGATAGCTTCTACGTCTACCAGTTTCAACGCCAACACGCTGTCAATATGTTTCTGGTTGTATGTATTGTCTTCACGGTACTTACCGATATGTTCGATGTCTGCAAATTCAAATTCTTCTGCAGCAGCAATACGCAATACCTCATTACCTTCTGCCGCATTCAGGAATTCACCATGTTCATTCAACAACTTCAATGCATTCCATTGTCTCGGATTATGGCTGGCAGTCAAAATAATACCACCGCATGCTCCTTCCATAGTTACAGCAAGTTCTGTAGTCGGAGTAGAAGCCAACCCGATATTTACTACATCGAATCCCATTCCCATCAACGTTCCGCAAACCACATTTTTCACCATTTCACCAGAGATACGTGCATCACGGCCCACTACAATCTTATTTGATTTATTGGTCGTAGTCTTACGAATCAATGTAGCATACGCTGAAGTGAATTTCACGATGTCCAAAGGATTCAACCCTTCGCCGGCATGGCCGCCTATAGTGCCACGAATACCGGAAATAGATTTAATAAGTGTCATAAATAAAGGTTTTAATTATTTAGGTTTTTAGGTTATCACAGTTTTACATAAGTCAGTTCATAAAAACATGGATACACAGACTGAGTGGCCGAAGAAGTACCTTCACTATGCGGCACAATCAGTTTCACACGTGCAATTTCTCCAGAATCAGTCGTTTTTCCTGGTTTCAAGTAACGCAATGGAATCAACCAACCAGAAGGAACGGCTACTGTTCCATACATGCCATACATGCTATAAGAATCACTGCGGGTAAATGAAGCAGAATACGACTCACCGCTAATGGTCAGTTTAAAATCTTCTCCTTTAATCGTATACGAAGGATTGGACACGTGAAAATTAGCCAGCAATGTATCTCCTGCCGTCATACCTAAGTCACTGCGTGTCTGAAGTGCTATTTCTACAAAGCGTGCAACCATATCATACGTTCCATTTTCCAACACTTCTTCACCTGGTCCACGATTGTCTACATGCATATACACTCCGCTTTCATCCAGCAGCACATATTCATTTTCTTTCGTAGTGGAATCCTGCGCAGCAAAATCTGCTTCAGAAATCACCTTTATATCATTTTCCAAAATGTACTTATTAATAGCATCTGCCTCCTCTTCCTTCATTTCAGCGTAGGTCTTTCCGTTATTACAACTCTGCAGTGCCAACATTATCAGGGCAGTTACAGCCCACAACAAATAGTTCTTTTTCATCTTAATAAGCATGTTTACACGGGCAAATGTAGTAAAATGTCTCAAAAACATCCTTCCTATTTTGTCCAATTATGTCTAATATTGTTCAAGAATAAAAATTTCTCACTAATTTTTCAATAACAAGCTCTCATATTTCACCAAAGCCTGCTTAAACAAGTCTACAGCCTCATCCATCGTACCGTAAAACTCTCCACCGGAAGCATTCAAATGCCCACCTCCATTGAAGAATTCAGCGGCTACCTGATTACAAGGGAATGCTCCTACCGAACGAAGCGAAACCTTAATCATATCCTTCTCGGTATCTTCACGCAAGAATACCGAAAAGCAAATTCCCTTCATCTGAAGAGGAATGTTTACAAAACCTTCCGTATCTCCTTTTACATAACGGAATTTGCCCTGTTCTTCCTTTGAAAGACAGATTAAAGCAGCACGGAACTGAGGATATACCTGCATTTTCTCATAAAGCACATATCCCATCAGACGAAGACGTCCTTCTGAATACGTATTGAACACCTTACGATAGATGTCATCCTTATCAATGCCTTTAGACAACAGTTCGCTGATAATGAAATAAATCTCACGGTTATTGGAGTTATAAGTAAAACCTCCCGTATCCGTCATCATTCCGGTATAGATACATTCTGCACCTTCCAAAGTAATGTCATCAAAACATCCCAGACGGCATATCAATCTAAAGATTAACTCCGAAGTAGAAGAGATTTCCGGATGTGAAATAGTCACCCGACAAAAAGGTTCCGGATTCAGATGGTGGTCAATCATCACCTTTCTTCCCTGTGCATCTCTTACTGCATCTGCCATCCGGTCAATACGCGACAATGCGTTAAAATCAAGGCAACAGATTACATCTGCCTCAGCAATCAGCTTATCGGCAAACTCAGCATATTTATCATAACGAATAATATCTTTTGCTCCAGGCATCCACCGCAAAAAGTCTGGAAATGCATTAGGTACAATCACATTCACGGTCTTGCCATGTACAGACAAAAAATGATACAAGCCCAACGAAGAACCCAGCGCATCTCCGTCAGGAGAAACATGGGTCACAATCACCACTTTATCAGCCCGGTCAAAATAGGTCTCAACTTTATCAATATGGGCCTGAAGAATTACTTTTGACAACATATTCTTTTTCTTAAACTTACACTTTTGAAAGGAGCAAAAGTACAAATTTATTTTTATAAACTACAGCACAACGGAATAAGAACCTTGAACAGAAAGGTCTGTATAAGATATTTTAAGTAATTGACATTCCCTTATAAGCTTTTCACGGAAAGCATCATTCAGCGAGCTGTCCAAAATTACTTGCCGAATGGCAAACAGTTTGTCTAACTGTGAAAGACTTCCTTTAAATCCCTTACAAATATATGCATACTCCAAAGGGAAACGCGATGAAGACTCATACGTTCTCCAGCGGGCATCATTCAACACTGCAATATGCATATTTCGAATACACAACAACCCCGTTTCAGAACGATGGGTGGAGACACAGTCTTTCTTACGGGTGTAGATTTCCGAACGGAAGAAATACAACTGTTCCGGAGCTTCTCCTGCATATTCCACACAAGACACCGCCACAAACAGATTACAAACCACCAATAAACGAATCCAGTCGGAAGCCTTGCGGTGTATTCCGGATGCCCAGCAAAGATAAAGGCAAATAATCACTCCAGCCAGCAGACAGGCTTGAGAAGATGATAAATAGACGGAAGTAATCTGAGAACCGGCCAGTTGCTGTACTCCCTGCATAGATTTATTCAAGATCAAAGTACCCCATTCCAACAAGGTAATCACCGTATTTCCCACTATAGGGACGGAACCAAGCATAACGCAGCAAACGTCAGCACCAGTATTACACCAGCCAATATAACTACAACCAAATTAGCCAGCAGAAAATAAGTCGGGAAACTTCCAAAGTAATACAGAATGAAAGGCAGCGTACCTAGCTGAGCCGACATAGACAGACTGAGGGTATTCCAGATATAACGCAGCACACGATTTTTGATACATAAGCTACGCGAGAACAAGGGATAAAACGCCAGAATGGAAAAGACGGCAGCAAAGGACAACTGAAAACTTATGTCAAAAAAGGAAGAATGGATTATACACCAGCATCAGGAAAGCAGCCAATACCAGAGAATGCATACCCGAAAAACGCTCTTCCAGACAGAATGAGGCAAGGTGTATAGACTATACATCACCACTGCACGCACCACCGACGAACTTAATCCGGAAATAAAGGCAAAGCCCCACAACAAGCAGACAACCAGCAGAGCCAGCATTTTGCGCCCGTGCTTCAGATAAGTCAACGGATAAAACAACCACAAAAGAATACATGAAAAAATCCCCACATGTAACCCCGACAACGCCAGTACGTGACTGGCACCTGCCGCGCTGTACATCGCTTTCAATTCAGGAGTCAACTCACTTTTCTCTCCGATTGTCAATGCCGACACCACAGCCTGTACATCCTCTTCCAGCCCCCAACTTTGATACACATCTACCACCTTTTGCTGGCACACCTTTGCCCGCTGCATGAAAGACAAAGAATGAGGCTTTCCCGTACAACGCCAGTTCCCGGCATAGGCCAAAGCCGTTCCGCTAATACCTTTTCGCAAAAGATAATCCCCATAATCAAATCCGGTCAGTTCCTTTTCAGAAAAAGGACGTGAAACTTTTGCATAGAAACAAACACTGTCACCACAAGCTAAAGGACTTGACAGGGAGTCCGGCATCCACGACAAAAGGATATTCCGGTCTACCCTTTTCCATTTGTCACCCGACAACCGCTGCATCTCTACACGCACTTCCGCCCGAAGTGTCTTCCCTCTGACTTCCGGCACGCTTTCCACTATACCTTTATATATAGCGGGGTCTCCAGCCCAGCTATATTGCACCGTTTCTCTCTGATAAAGTACCGATATTCCTCCCCACAAGAAAAAAGTTACTCCGGCCACTCCACCGAAAAGCCATCTCCACCGCCAATGAGAAAGCCAGAATAATCCTCCGCAAACTCCCACCAACAACAGCCATATCGCAGCCCCATATTGCCATGAAAGATTTTCCGGCCACCACGTGTCGAATAAAAAAATTCCGGTTGCCAGACAAATAGTCAACCGGAACAAAGGGTACGCTATCAAAGAATGTAAGGTTCCCAATACTTACTCCACATATTTCAACTCCTGAATAGCTTTTATCATATCCGGCGCCTTAAAAACAGAACTGCCGGCCACCAGCACATCTGCTCCGGCACGTTGCAGCAAAGGAGCATTTTCCGGATTGACACCTCCGTCCACTTCGATAAGAGCAGAAGCCCCATTACGGGTTATCATTTCACGAAGTTGCTCAATCTTTTTTAATGTATTAGGAATAAATTTCTGACCACCGAATCCCGGGTTGACACTCATGAGCAACACCATATCCACCTCTGTGATAATATCCTCCAACACGGAGACCGGTGTAGCTGGATTCAGCGTAACCCCTGCCTTCATACCCGCTTCCTTAATCTGCTGAATGACGCGATGCAAGTGAGGACAAGCTTCATAATGCACATTCATCATCATGGCTCCTAACTTCTTCACTTCCTGAATGAATTTCTCCGGCTGTACAATCATCAGATGTACATCCAGCGGTTTCTGACTAAGTTCCGCCACATACTTTAACACAGGAAAGCCAAAAGAAATATTGGGTACAAACACCCCGTCCATAATGTCCAGATGCAACCAGTCTGCCTCACTTTGATTTATTTTTTCCAGGTCACTCTTCAAATCAGCAAAATTTGCAGAGAGCAAGGAAGGAGCTACCATAATTTTTTCCATCGATTTATTTTAGTTAATCAGATTCTTTTCAACAAAGATAAGCATCTTTTCTCATAAATCAACTATAAAAACTTATTTGGTCACATTAAAGCGCAAACCCAGCTGCAGATTAAAATTGAACGGATGTTCCTTTCGTATCGTCTCCACGCCACTGTGGTCATCAAAGTAATACGCGATTCCCGGTTCCAGATACAAACCAAAACGTGAAGTAAAGTTCACCTGTGCTCCGGCTGCTGCGGTAACAGACCATTGAAGCGGATCTACATCTAATGAAGTATTTTCAGACGTACGATTTCCTCCATTCGTTACAGTCACAGTTTCCAAATTTCCAGATACACATTTTTCCATTACTCCTCCAGCTGATGCATACACTGAAAGCCAGTTATTTTTCCAGATGGAACGATGCAGTTTAAGCGGAATACCTATATAATGCAATTTCTGCGTTTCCTCTACATAAGATTTAGAACCGGAACGAATATCAGAGGTTAGCAACGTATAGTTCAATCCCGTTTCCAGTGCCCAGTCTTCATGAAACTGCCAGGCTACCGTCAATCCTACCGTAACAGGAATATGATGCTTTACCGTCGTCTGAGGAGCCTGTATGGCGTTCTCCAACAACACCTGACTATAAGCCAGCCCGTTATTATTTATCGGAGACATATTCAAATCTGAGGAGGTATAATAAGCCGAACGGGCAACAAAACTTCCCATTCCATCAAATGTATTCAAAGAGCTATAAGGTGTATTTCCAGCACCAACACCCACAGAAAAGCCTGAAGATTTATCCGACTTATTTTTCAATGCCCTCGCATTACGTTCCATCTGTTCCCGGTCGGCCGCGCGACTCTTTTTCACCTTCCGGCTTCTTTCTGCAGACCGACTAACCTCCTGCTGCTTTACAGCCTTTTTCTTCTTCAACCGATTCTATTGGTGCTTCCCGTTCAGCCAATGCTACTGAAGCAGGAGCTACCTCTACTATTTCTTCCGGCACTTCTCCGGCAGATTTCTTAGAAGAGACATTGGCCAAAAGAGCCACAGGTTCTTTCTGGAAAGATTCAGCATGCTTTACTTCAGCCACTTGCTCATCTAAAGACGGAGTTTGTGCAGGCAAAGGAGTATCCTCCACCTCTACAGCCAGTTCCTGATTACGGAAGTCCGCTTCTGGAGAAGACCAGAACCAGTACGTCAGGGAAGACACCAGCAAGACCAGCACTGCCGCAGCTGCCTGCCACCGTCTCCATATCGGAATCACCTTTGGAGTCTTCGGCTCTTCCAGTTCCTTGGACAACTCGCCCCAAAGACCTTCAGGAAGAGGCTCGGAATAGTCCTCCATCCGGTTACGTAAGTTATTAATCCATTCTTTCTCGCTCTTCATTGCCTATAATTTCTTTCTATATTCATTGATTTTCTTTGCCAATAAGGTCTTTGCCCGATAAAACTGAGAAGAAGAAGTATGCTCTGTTATTCCCAGCAGCTGGGCTATCTCCTTATGACTCTTATCTTCAAACACATATAAGTTGAATACCGTACGATACCCATCTGGAAGTTCCGCAATCATCTTCATCAGCTCTGCCTGCGGAATATCTCCCACACCATCATCATCCTCTTCCGTATCAGGCAACTGCTCCATCAAGACTTCCTGCTGGGCCAATTGATTGCGCTTCCGTAAATACCCCAACGCCTCATTCACCATCACACGCGAAAGCCATGCCTTCAAAGAACCGACGCCCTGATAAGTAAACTGTCCGATGGATTGAAAAATCCGGACAAACCCATCATGCAATACGTCCTCAGCAGCCTCCCGATCTCCTATATAACGAAGACAAATGGCCATCAGCGAACCGCCATACAGCTCGTACAACTCCTTGCGAGCCTGATTATCCGCCAGCTTGCATTTCGACGCCAATTCTTCTTCTGTCATATTCAGCCTATCGTGCTTTTGTTAGTAAATGATGAACACACAAAAATACTGCACCTTTTCCTAATTAAAATCTTCATTAAAATGTTTTTAACAAAAAAAGATGCAGTATCCCTCAATCATTTTATTTATCTATACGTAAAAGCCACCTAAAATATGAAACGTACAAAATACATAACTTATCTGTTTTTATGTCTGTTATACGGATTGCTTTCTTCTTGTTCTTTTGAGCAGGAAGATTCACTTTTACTATCCTCAAACAGCGGAAGCTTTTCCACTTTGGGGACTGTAATAAATACCGAACGAATTACTATAGACTCTGACACTTATGGCACCTTACTCCCTACAAACCCCGGCATCTTCACTGAAAAGAAGGTGAATATTTTAGGACAAAGGGTTTTGCTGGAAATTTTATTTCTCAACGAGGACAAACAAAACAACACAGGAGATAAAGAAGTAAAAATTATCAGTCTTTACAAAGTGCTGACCAAAGACGCCAATATCGTCACTCCTGACGAAACAGATGCAGCTCTTGATGAGACTTTCGGCACTGCCCCGATAGTTATCACTTCTTCCAGTATCAGTAAAGAACACCTGAATATCCAGTATGAAATCGGAGGAAATGACAGCAACATCAGCCATCGCATCAGCTTGCTGGTTCCGCAAAACGCTCAACTGGATGAAAACGGATTGCTGCCGGTAGAGCTACGGCATAACCCGGAAAGTGACTTGCAAATCAACTCATTCTGGGGAGTCGTATCCTTTACACTTTCCAGCATTCCGCAATATCAGGACTCAGCCTTTAAGGGATTCCGCATCCTTTATAAAAACAAAGAGGGTGACGATACGCATACCGTCACCCTGCAAAAATAAATATTATAACACTCTTTTATTCTACGAAAGAATCTTCCACGTGGCGATACCCGCGAAGGAAGTCAGCTACCTCCATTCGTTTCTTACCCGCCAGCTGCAAAGACAGCACTTTAACAAAACCGTCGGTAGAAGCAATCTGGAAATATGTCTTCTTATCGGTTACAATGCTGCCAGGTTTCAGATTATGTGCGACAAAGACTTTCTCTGTTTCAAAAATCTTCAATGCCAGCGGAGCGGCATCGCCCTGATGCAATTCCGTCCATGCAGCAGGATATGGAGAAAGACCACGTACAAAATCGTATACCTTTTTCACTCCAGCCTGCCAGTCTATACGACAAGTTTCCTTGAAGATTTTAGGAGCCGGATGAAGTTCCGTAGCTGCCGCCAGCTGCTCCTGTGGAATGGTCTTCACATTTCCTTCCAAAATGGCATCCACTGTCTTCACCACCAGGTCTCCCCCTAAGTGCATCAGCTTGTCGTACACAATCTCCACATTATCCGTATCCGCAATGGGCACACGTACCTGATCAATAATCTCACCCGTATCAATCTCATGCTTCAGGAAGAAAGTGGTAATACCTGTTTCAGTTTCGCCATTGATTACCGCCCAGTTGATAGGAGCTGCGCCACGATACTGCGGAAGCAAGGAGGCATGCAGATTGAATGTACCCAGACGCGGCATGTTCCATACCACCTCCGGCAACATACGGAAAGCTACCACAATCTGCAAATCCGCTTTCAAGTCTCTCAGCTCGGCCAGGAAATTCTCATCCTTCAGCTTTTCCGGTTGAAGCACCTTCAATCCTTGCGACACGGCATATTGTTTCACCGGGCTCGGCTGAAGCACGCTACCATGCCGTCCCATAGGCTTGTCGGGCATGGTGATGACTCCCACCACCTGATAGCCTCCTTCCACCAGCCGCTTCAAACTCTCCACGGCAAATTCAGGAGTGCCCATATATACAATTCGTAAATCTTTCTTCTCCATATTTCTTTTCGTTGTTTATTCTGCTGAAAAATCCACCATCACCTGACGATAAGTAGAAAGGATGCGCGATTTGGATACAAAACCGATGTACTTGTTGTCTTCGTCTACCACCGGCAAGTTCCAGGAGCCCGTCTTATCAAACTTATCCATCACGTCTTCCATGGAATCTGTCGTAATAATGCAGGCTTTAGGGGTGACCATAAAATTCTCTACCCGGTATTTGTGATACAATTCCTGACGGAACATAATGTTACGAATGTCGTTCAGTATTACCAGTCCAATCAATTCATTGCGTACATCTACCACCGGGAACAGGTTACGGCCGGATTTTGAAATGGCCTTCACCATCTCCGCCAAATCCATATCCGGACGAACCACCTGAAAATCTGTTTCGATGACAGTTTCCATGCTCATCATGGTCAAAGCCGCCTTATCTTTATGATGCGTAATCAGTTCTCCACTTTTCGCCAGACGCATGGAATAGATACTGTGCGGTTCGAACACGATAATAGTAAGGTACGCGCAGACTGACACAATCATCAGCGGTAGGAACAAACCGTATCCACCAGTCAGCTCGGCTATCAGGAAGACTCCGGTCAAAGGGGCATGCATGACGCCCGACATCAGTCCCGCCATTCCCATCAGGCAAAGTTCTTTTCCGGAATGTATGTACCTCCCAACTGGAACTCATTGCACACATAGGAGAACACAAAGCCGGCAATACATCCCAGGAACAAGCTCGGTGCAAAAATACCACCGCAACCGCCACCACCGTTGGTCGCACTCGAGGCAAATACCTTAAACAAGATAATCAACAGCAAATACACCACCAACAGCTGTGAATTTCCGTAGAAAAGAGAGTTATTCATTACCGTGTCCCATTCGGCATTCGACCGTCCATTGAGCAACAGGGAAATGGTATCATAACCTTCACCATACAACGGCGGGAACAGAAAAATCAATATACTCAGCATGGCTCCTCCAATCAGGAACTTCACATACGGATTACTATAACGGCGGAAAATATTCTCAATCCAGTTCATGGAACGGGTAAAATACCAGGCCACCAGTCCACAGAAAATGCCCAATGCAATGGCGTATGGAATACGTTCCAAAGAGAACGGATAATCCAGGTGAAACTGGAACATGGCTTCCGTACCAGTGAGCAGATAAGAAACAGAAGCTGCCGTCACACTGGTAATCAGCAAGGGAAGCAAAGAAGCCATGGTCAGGTCAATCATCAGTACCTCCAGCGTAAAGACCACACCGGCAATCGGTGCCTTAAAGATACCCGAAACCGCCCCGGCTGCTCCACATCCCACCAGCAGCATCAGCGTCTTGTGGTCCATACGGAAAATACTGCCCAAGTTCGAACCAATGGCAGAACCGGTCAGCACAATCGGCGCTTCGGCACCGACCGATCCACCACAACCGATGGTAATGGCCGAAGCAAAAACGGAAGACCATACATTATGCCGCTTGATACGGCTTTGCTTACGCGAAATGGCATACAGAATTTTGGTCACACCATGACTGATGTCGTCACGCACCACTTTTCGAATGAACAGTCCGGTCAGGAAGATACCTACCACCGGATACACCAAGTACAACCAGTTTACTCCTGTAGAATCAAAGTTTTCTGTCAGGAACTCCTTGATATACTCTACCAGGAACTTCAACAGACAAGCGGCCAGCGCCGTGCAGATTCCAACTAAAAAGCTTAAAATCAATACAAACTGCTTGTCCTTTATATGTCTCTCCCTCCAACGGAGAAAGCCCTGGAGCAAGCTGTTCTTCTCGTCTACAACTTTCATGAAAGAAAAATTTATTCTCTAATAATTTTTACCACGCCCCCTTTGCCTAATTTGACAATACTGGACGGTTTGGGGTGACCGGTTTCTTCCCGACGGTAATCCACCACATAATCCACCGCCTGCTTGATTTCTTCCGTGATTTCACTGAACACGGCCGGTGCAGGCTGTCCGCTGATATTGGCAGACGTAGATACAATGGCTTTGCGGAAGCGGAAACAAAGTTGTTTGGAAAACTCCTCCGAGGTGACACGAATACCTACACTGCCGTCGGCTGCAATCAGATTCGGAGCCAGATTTCTCGCTCCATCGTAAATAATGGTCAAAGGTTTCGTAGTCATTTCAATCAAGTCCCATGCTACGGAAGGCACATCCTGTACATAAAAATCCACCTTCACCGGACTGTCTACCAGCACCAGCATCGCCTTGCTGTCAGCCCGCTGCTTTATTTCAAAAACGCGTTTCACCGCCTCTTCATTCGTCGCATCACATCCTATTCCCCACACGGTATCCGTCGGGTAAAGAATCACTCCCCCCTTCTGCAATACCTCGCAGGCTTTCTTAATCTCATCTTTCATCATATTTCTTTATTTTTTGCTGTCAAAAAAGTCATCAAAACCATTTTACAAACAGCAAAAATACAAATGATTTTTAGGATTTCCCAAGAATGTTTTGTTTTTTTGCAGAAAAGCTATCCACTCATTCATGCACACCGAACGAAAAATTATCCACATTGATATGGACGCTTTCTATGCGTCGGTCGAACAGCGCGACCACCCGGAACTACGCGGAAAGCCCATCGCCGTGGGGCATGCAGAGAAACGAGGAGTGGTAGCTGCCGCCAGCTATGAAGCCCGTAAATTTGGCGTACGTTCGGCCATGTCTTCACAAAAAGCGAAAAAACTGTGTCCGCAACTGATTTTCGTGGATGGGCGGATGGAAGTTTACAAAAGCGTGTCTGCACAGATACATGAAATCTTTCACGACTATACTGACCTCATCGAGCCTATTTCGCTGGATGAAGCGTTTCTGGATGTCACGGAAAACAAGAAAGGAATTCCATTGGCGGTAGATATAGCCAAAGAAATCAAGCAACGTATCCGCCAGGAACTTCATTTAGTGGCCTCAGCCGGTATATCCTACAATAAATTCTTAGCTAAAATCGCCTCCGATTACCGAAAGCCTGACGGACTTTGCACCATTCACCCCGACCAGGCCGATGAGTTTATCCGCCGGTTGCCTATTGAAGCTTTCTGGGGAGTGGGCCCCATTACGGCCAAAAAGATGCATACCTTAGGTATTTATAACGGAGAGACCCTGCGTAAATGCTCGTTGGAAATGCTGCAACGGCAGTTCGGGAAAAACGGATTAATTTATTTCAACTTTGCCCGTGGTATGGACGACCGTCCGGTAGAAGCTGTACGCATCCGCAAGTCTATCGGCTGCGAACATACATTGGAAAAAGACCTTTCGGCAGAAATGTCACTCATCATCGAACTGTATCACGTGGCACACGAACTCACCGACCGGCTGAAAGCCAAGAATTTTAAAGGGAATACCCTCACGCTGAAGGTGAAGTTCGACAACTTCTCCCAAATCACCCGCAGTGTGAGTGTGGAACGGCCGCTCCAACGCCTGGACGACATTCTTCCACTGGCTAAACGGCTGCTGAAAGGAGTGGACTACAGTCAGCATCCTATCCGCCTGTTAGGCTTGTCGGTTTCCAACCCGAAAGAAGAAAATGGTATGAATGAGCACGTCAGTTCCGGACCTGTTCAGTTGGAACTGGAATTTAAAGATGATTATATTTAAAATACTCCCCACGTAGAGAGTAACCCATACATATAAATCCAACCCGAAAACTATTTCGAACTTTTAAACAAATTCACAGGCAAAAAACGCAAGTGCGTTCAATCTAAAACGCAAGGACGTTTGACTTGAAACGCAAGTGCGTTTTGATTTGAACACAAGGGCGTTTTGAAAGACAAGAAAAACGGCCCTCCAGGGAGGAAAAAAGACAAATCTTGACGGGTTGTCGGGGTTGGCAGGCATTTTTATAAAGTATATATACGCGGGGTGTGGAACAAGTGTGTCATACTTATTCCACACCTGTATATAGAAAGTTTGAAAAACCGGTGACAACCCGTCAACCCGTCAAGAAAATGCCTGGAAAGGGCATAAAAAAGCGGTGCGCATTTTCTGCCACCGCTCTTATTTACATTTTTAAACATTAATGCGTATGTACTATCTCCGTAGGAGCCATTTCTGCATTACGCTTTTCTGTCTGCGTCACCACGTTGCGTGCCAACTCCATAAAGGCCATACCGGTCATAGAGTTTTCGTCGAGGGCAGCAGGTGTTCCTGCATCGCCACTCTCGCAGATGCTCTGCACGATAGGAATCTGTCCGAGCAACGGCACATTCAACTCTTCTGCCAGACGCTTGGTTCCTTCCTTACCAAACAGGTAATATTTGTTTTCCGGAAGTTCTGCCGGAGTAAACCAGGCCATATTTTCCACCAGACCGAGAATAGGTACGTTTACCTTGTCGTTGGTATACATATTGATACCTTTACGCGCATCGGCCAATGCCACCTGCTGCGGCGTGCTGACAATCACGGCTCCCGTAATGGCCAATGTCTGCAACAAGGTCAGGTGAATGTCGCTGGTGCCCGGAGGTGTATCCAGCACGAAATAGTCCAAATCACCCCAGTTGGCATCTGCCACCAACTGCTTCAGGGCGTTGCTGGCCATACCTCCACGCCAGAGTGTAGCCTGGTCGGGGTCTACAAAGAAACCGATAGAAAGCAACTTGATGCCGTATTTCTCTACCGGTACAATCAAATCGCGTCCGCCCACTTCTTCGGCATACGGACGGGCATCTTCCACCTGGAACATCTTCGGCACTGAAGGGCCGAAAATATCGGCATCCAACAGACCGACCTTATAGCCCAATTTAGCCAATGCCACAGCCAGATTGGCTGCCACGGTAGACTTTCCTACCCCTCCTTTTCCGGAAGATACCGCAATCACGTTCTTCACCTGCGGCAGCATCTTGCCCGGTTCCGGACGAGCGGCCTGCTTGCTTTCGGTAGCAATCGTTACCTCTACCTCTTTCGATACATACGTATGAATAGCGGTTTCGGCCGACTTGACCACCGATTTCATAAACGGGTCGGTCGGTTTCTCAAAAATGAGCGAGAAACTCACCTTCATGCCGTCAATGCGAAGATTGTCGGCCACCATCTCCGCTTCTACAATGTTTTTTCCGTTACCCGGATAACGCACCGTAGCCAGTGCGTCCATAATCAATTTCGGATAAAGTGTCATATCTTTTTCAGTTTTGAATCATTTGCTTGTTTTCAATCCGCTACGCTTGCTCCGGTTGTAGCTCCGGTAATCGTCCAGTTCAATCTCCACGTCTGGTTCCTGCAACTCACCATCCTGCGGCAAATGGAACTGGATGTACTTGATGTTCAGTCCGCGGTCCAGCCACTGCTGTTCGTAATACGTGCGGATGCTGAGAATGTCATCGTCCATACCGGAATGGTACAAGTCGTCAGTCATAAATTCCACCGGAAAATGATTGGCTTCAATCATGTACTTCGTATAGGTAAACATGAAGTTACTGTCCGTCTTCAGGTGTACCAGTCCGTCCGGAACCAGGAAACGGCGGTAACGGTTCATGAAATAAGTGGAAGTCAACCGCTTGGTAGCCTTCTTCATCTGAGGGTCAGAGAAAGTCAGCCAGATTTCGCTTACCTCTCCCGGGGCAAAGAAACGGTCGATGATTTCAATGTTCGTCCGCAAAAAGGCTGCGTTTGTCAATCCTTCTTTTAATGCATCGGTCGCTCCAGTCCACATACGCGCTCCCTTGATGTCGACTCCTATAAAGTTCTTTTCCGGATAGCGGCGTGCCAGCCCCACGGTATATTCACCACGTCCGCATCCCAATTCAAGCACAATCGGATGGTCGTTCTTGAAGAAATCACGGTTCCAGTTGCCTTTCATTTCGAACGGCACGTCATCTACCACCGAATACGGATATTCAAACACATGCGGATATTCCGCCATATCTGCGAATTTCGCTAATTTTCCTTTTCCCATATTTTCGTGAAACGTTTCCTTTAAATCCGTGCAAAGGTAAAGTTTTTCGGTGAAAAGGGAAACGAAAAAGGAGAATTACGTTTATATAACAAAATGAGAATTATGAACAGACATATCTTTCAGAACATACTTTTTCTATTGCTGGCAATCGGATGTACAAAAGAGCCTATTAAAACCATACAAAATACATTAATCATTCAAGGAGAAAATGTAGCACGTTTCAATACCTCCCGAAATACGCTCAACGAAGGCCTGCCTGCAGGAAGCACATTGACCTTTTACAGCCAGGGCGGTATTCATGCAGACGAGTTTCTACTTTCCTACAACGGCAGCAACTGGGAAGGAGAGAATCTTCCGGAATGGGAGGATTCCCAGCAACCAGCTGTCAGTTGTTCTTTCTGCCCTCCCTTGTACCGGAATCACCAGTCCTTTTACCAGGATGGTTTCTTATGCGACCAGCTCTATGCCAAAGCCACCACAAACTACGGAGAAAACATTCATTTATCTTTTCAGCACTTGTTTGCACGTATCGTATTTAATGTATCCAGCAAACTGAACAACCAAATTAGTCTGATAGAATTTACCCCTTCTTTATCTGTAACCGGGATTAATCCTGATTCCGGAGAAATATCCTATCAAGACACAGCCTCTCCTATGCAAATGGAACAAAATGAAGATGGAATATATAGTTTTCTGGTTCCACCTACACTCTGTCCATTCACATACAGATCTATACCGCCGCAGGAGAAGATTATGAAAGTCAACTGGAAGAACATGCTTTTTCATCCGGATACGAATACATTTGTTCCATAAAACAAGACGGCGAAAGCCCTGGCATTTCTACCGTAGAAGACTTCATTGCTTTCACCCATTTAATTAACGGGGAAGTCTATGAAAACAGGAGTTTGGAAGAGTTTGGTGAAAAAACGGGAGAAACCACGACCTACTACCTGCTGAACGACTTAACCTTTACTGAAGAAGAATCCACACAGGTGCAAATGATTGGAAAGTACAAAAAGGGGATAGCACCGGAAAAGGCTTATTCAATGACGTATTTGACGGGAAAGGACATAGTTTGAATAATCTACGTTTCGAACAAACAGTGGATGGAAGTTATTATGCCGGTCTTTTTAGCGGAATATCTGCTACCGGAGCTGTAAAAAATCTGTTTTTAAAACAAGCAGTATATAACAAGCAGACAGACACTAAAAATGCAGCCTTTCTGGCAGGCATAAACCGAGGAGAAATTAGTAACTGTGCATTACGTGACTGCACTATTGAAACCATTCGAAGTGACAGCGATTTAGGGTGTTTGACAGGCTGGAATGAAGGCACAATCGTCAACTGCCGCATAGATAATGTCTGGATGAAAAATGAAAGTTTGCAAGGGAATGCTATTACCCGTTACAACCAAGGTGGGAAAATCATCAATTGCGCAATCACCAACTGCAATTTCAGTAAAGCTAAAAACAGAAGCGGTCTTATCTGCAGTACACTAAAAAACGGAGAAAATTCTGAACTGCTATCTTAAAGGAAACACAAGTAAGAACCATGCCATCTGCCTGCAAACAGAAAACACAAATATACGCTGCTGTTATTACCCTTATGGAGACACCAGAGAACCGGTGGGTAACAACTATGTAAGTGCTCCCTCTGATCAATCATGCAATACGGCAGCCAGCAAAGCATTACCGAAGACAATCTGTATCAAATTCTGAACCAATGGGTACACGACAGCGGAGCCAAACTATACCCCGAATCTTCCTTCCTGCTATGGGAAAAAGGAGAAACGCTACCTGCCATCCTGGTATCCCCATAATTTTTCTAAAAATAAAAAGAAGGTATTCATAAATATTGTATTTTTGCGCCAAATGCAAAAATTGAAACCATGAACAATAAAAAATTTATCATCACCATCATTATATTGGCTGTGATTGTAGCAGCAGTATCTTTCTTTGCCGTAAAT
>ENA-OPZC01000002-OPZC01000002.1-human-gut-metagenome-genome-assembly--contig:-NODE-2-length-67023-cov-2.564981_pt1 | contig 67023 bp, 69 predicted proteins | sample MGYA00242477_ERZ504491 | MGnify/ENA primary metagenome ERZ504491 (study PRJEB26092, sample SAMD00036249) | human gut metagenome | host: Homo sapiens | study: EMG produced TPA metagenomics assembly of the... | reverse complement strand
TTCTTTTTCAATAAAACCAATTTGGGAGCAAATTTATACATTTTTCCTGACATTCTTCCATGTTTTTCGAAGAAGTTCATTTTGCAAACTCAATGTTGCAAAATATGTCGAAAAATATCTTCACAAAATTTGGGATTCAATAAAATATATATAGATTTGCCAGCGGTTGACCAACGAAAAACATTATTGAACCTTATCAAATATAAGAAAACATGGAAAAGAAAAGAGTCTATACTTTTGGAAACGGACAAGCTGAAGGAAAAGCTGACATGAGAAATCTTCTGGGTGGCAAGGGCGCAAACCTGGCCGAGATGAACCTGATCGGGGTGCCTGTACCTCCCGGATTCACCATAACAACCGAAGTCTGCAACGAATATTTTGAAAAAGGAAAAGAAGCAGTGGTTGCGCTGCTGAAAGACGACGTGGAAAAATCCATCAAGGGAGTAGAAGCCCTGATGAAGTCGAAGTTCGGCGATGTGGAAAATCCGTTGCTCGTTTCCGTACGTTCGGGTGCCAGAGCGTCCATGCCGGGGATGATGGACACCATTCTGAACCTGGGTCTGAACGATGAAGTAGTAGAAGGACTGGCTCGCAAGACTAACAACCCTCGCTTTGCGTGGGACTCTTACCGCCGCTTCGTACAGATGTACGGCGACGTGGTGCTGGGCATGAAACCCGTGAACAAGGAAGACATCGACCCGTTTGAAGCCATCATTGAAGAAGTGAAGAAAGCCAAGGGCGTACGTCTGGACAACGAACTCGACGTGGACGACCTGAAGACACTGGTAGTCCGTTTTAAGGAAGCCGTGAAGAAACAGACCGGACAGGAATTCCCGTCATGTGCCTACGAACAGTTGTGGGGTGCCATCTGTGCCGTATTCGATTCATGGATGAACGAACGCGCCATCCTTTACCGTAAGATGGAAGGTATTCCGGCAGAGTGGGGAACAGCCGTAAACGTACAGGCCATGGTATTCGGTAACATGGGTGAGACTTCGGCTACGGGTGTATGCTTCTCACGTGACGCCGCTACTGGTGAAGACCTGTTCAACGGTGAATACCTGATTAATGCGCAGGGTGAAGACGTAGTAGCCGGTATACGTACTCCGCAGCAGATTACCAAGATCGGTTCTCAGCGCTGGGCCGAACTGCAGGGTATCTCCGAAGCGGAACGTGTGGCCAAATATCCTTCTATGGAAGAAGCCATGCCGGAAATCTACAAGGAACTCGATGAACTCCAGACTAAACTGGAAAATCACTACCACGATATGCAGGACATGGAATTTACCGTGCAGGAAGGCAAACTCTGGTTCCTCCAGACCCGTAACGGTAAGCGTACAGGTGCCGCTATGGTGCGCATCGCCATGGAAATGCTGCATCAGGGCATGATTGACGAAAAGACCGCTTTGATGCGCTGCGAACCTAATAAGCTGGACGAGCTGTTGCATCCGGTATTCGACAAGGAAGAACTGGGACGTGCCCGCGTGCTGACACGTGGTTTGCCGGCTTCTCCGGGTGCTGCCTGCGGACGTATCGTCTTCTTCGCCGAAGATGCTGCTGAATGGCATACCAACGGCCATCGCGTGGTACTGGTTCGTATTGAAACTTCTCCGGAAGACCTGGCTGGTATGCAGGCTGCCGAAGGTATCCTGACCGCCCGTGGAGGTATGACCTCGCACGCAGCCGTAGTAGCCCGCGGAATGGGTAAGTGCTGTGTATCAGGAGCCGGAGCCATCAACGTAGACTACAAGACCCGTACGGTGGAAATTGACGGAGTCGTACTGAAAGAAGGTGACTACATCTCCATCAATGGAACCAACGGATATGTATATGCCGGAGAAATTCCGACTCAGCCGGCCAAACTGTCGGGCAACTTTGCCGAACTGATGGAACTCTGCGACAAATATGCCCGCCTGAAAGTCCGCACCAATGCCGACACGCCGCGCAACGCACAGGATGCCCGTGGATTCGGTGCCGTAGGTATCGGTCTGTGCCGTACGGAACACATGTTCTTCGACGACGAAAAGATTGTGGCTATGCGCGAAATGATTCTGGCCAAGGACGTAGAAGGCCGCAAGAAAGCCCTCGACAAACTGTTGCCTTACCAGAAAGCCGACTTCAAGGAAATCTTCAAGACCATGGACGGACTGCCTGTCAACGTACGTCTGCTCGACCCGCCGTTGCATGAATTCGTACCGCACGATTTGAAAGGTCAGGAAGAAATGGCACAGGCCATGGGTGTAACCGTAGATTATATCCGCCAGCGCGTGGAAAGTCTGTGTGAACACAACCCGATGCTGGGTCACCGTGGTTGCCGTCTGGGAAATACGTATCCGGAAATCACCGAAATGCAGACTCGCGCCATCCTGGGTGCTGCCTGCGAACTGAAGAAGGAAGGTTACGACCCGCATCCTGAAATCATGGTGCCGCTGATTGGTATCTTGTATGAATTCGAAGCACAGGAAAAGGTGATCCGTGAAACTGCTGCCAAACTGTTCAAGGAAGAAGGCGTGGAAATTCCGTTCAAGGTGGGAACGATGATTGAAGTGCCGCGTGCTGCCCTGACTGCCGACCGCATTGCTTCACATGCCGAATACTTCTCATTCGGTACGAACGACCTGACTCAGATGACCTTCGGTTACTCTCGTGACGATATCGCTTCCTTCTTGCCGGTTTACCTGGAAAAGAAGATCCTGAAGGTAGACCCGTTCCAGGTACTCGACCAGAACGGTGTGGGCCAGCTTATCAAGATGGCAGTAGCCAAAGGCCGTTCCGTACGTCCGGAACTGAAATGCGGTATCTGCGGTGAACACGGTGGTGAACCGATGTCCGTGAAGTTCTGCCACAAGGTAGGTCTGGATTACGTGAGCTGCTCACCGTTCCGCGTGCCTATCGCAAGACTGGCTGCGGCGCAGGCTGCAATCGAGGAATAGCACGATATAGCTGATACTCAATAAAATAGGCGGTATGCTTTTCATTTACAAAGGCTTACCGCCTATTGTATTTTTAAAAGGTACGTTCATTCCGCACGGAAAATGAGCGTAATAAACGCAAATGTTTAGAGAATGTTGTTGTGCTTTTCGTTGGGTGTTTAGAGCGTGTTTAGAGCCGTAATTGATGATATGACAGAAAGTTAAGACATTGGAAGCTGTTTGGAATAAATTTAAATAATAATATAATAAAGACATAGAACGATATGGCAACATTTAAAGCGTGTGTTCAAAAAGAACGCAAGGACGGATTTTATCCGGTTTATATCAGAGTTACCCACCATAGGGGGACACAATTCATGAAGACCGACAAGATGGTCACGAAGAAAGAACTTTCCAGAGCGAAAGAAATCGAAGACCCCTACGTGCTTCAGTATTGTGCCGGGCGGATAGTGGAATATAACGAGCGGCTCAACAAAAAAGACATTGAACATTGGACGGTCAAGGAAGTGGTGGATTTTCTTACGAACGGCAATGACGATATTTGTTTTTCGGATTATGCGAGAGTGCATATCGACAGAATGATTGACCGTGGGCAGGAAAGGAATGCCAAGAACTACAAGCTTGCCCTACAACATCTGGAACGGTTCATCGGAACCAACCAAGTGATGTTCGCTCAGTTGACCTCTACGCAGGTGAACAAATGGATAAAGTCGCTTGAACAGACACATAGGGCAAAGGAAATGTATCCAATCTGTATGCGTCAGGTATTTAAAGCCGCCATGTTGGAGTACAACGATTACGATAACGGTATAATCCGTATCAAAGTCAACCCATGGGTGAAAGTGGAAATACCAACGGCTGATCGTGCGGAGAAGCTTGCCATTACCCCCGAAGCATGTCGGGAGTTCTTTTCATTCCCTCTGCCGGAAAGTAAGATGAAATATCCACAGACGGAGTTCGGGCGTGATGTTGCTATGATGGTGCTTTGCCTTGCAGGAATCAACACGATTGACCTGTACAATCTAAGAAAGCAGGATTACCGGAACGGAATTATCCATTACCAACGGGCCAAAACGAAGAAGTTCCGTGCGGATGGTGCGTATATGGAAATGCGGGTGCCAGCAATCATCCAGCCGCTATTTGAAAAGTACATGAACACGGCAAAAGATGATGAGCGTTTGTTCAATTTCTATCAGCGCATGACTACATCGGACAGTTTTTGCGCCAATGTCAACAGTGGATAAGGCAATTATGCAAGGCTATGGGAATGCCAAAGGAAGAGTGGTATTCGGCTTACACGTTCCGGCATACATGGGGAACAGTAGCTCAGAATGATGTACGTGCCTCTATCTCGGAAGTGGCGTTTGGCATGAACCATAGCAATGGACACAACGTAACACGAGGGTATATCAAGATTGACTTCTCCCCTGCTTGGGAACTGAACGAGAAAGTAATTGATTTCATTTTCTTCTCCGGTAAGGCTTCTGTACGTGAGCAGAAACAGGAGGATGTGCATTTCCGCTTGTCATACCGCTATATGGTGAATGCGGCTGCATACCACAACGGGCAAAAGGTGGCGGGACTGACCGATGTAGGCTTCAACAATGTGGACGAGGTGATTGCCCGGCTCGTAACTATGCTGCCGGATGATATTCCGAACCGTTCAATGGTGATGTTCAAAATCGTCAACCTCGACAAAGACCAGACGGTGGTGTACCAACGGCAGAAAGGGAAAGGATTCTGATTTTTTTTGTGACTTCACGAAATGATATAAGCCTGCAAGGTATTTTTCTTTGTAGGCTTTCTTTTTTATTCAATTTTTATTCTTGCCCTAAAATCGAAAATTTCTTCACGTGCGCACGCACGCGCGGTAGATGTAGTAGTAGATATATATATTTATTTTATGGTATATCTTCCGAAGAAATGGGATATAATTGTACATTTATTGCTATTTCTTCCGAAGAAATACCCTTTTCTTCAGAAGAAATTTTACGGTCTGGACATGAAAAAAGCGACATTCTCTCGAACATCGCTTCAAAGCAAATCAGTAAAATCGCCCCCTTTTCGGGTTGGGGTTCCCTTGACACATGAAGACAATCTAAAGTAGAGGGTAATAGATTATTCTTCCTCGTCTTCTTCTCCGGCAAGTTTGGCAAGCTTGTCCTCAATGGTGAGTTTGACCTCGCCATCGTCTATGCTGATATTCTTAGGCATGATGATTTTAATGAACTCTGTCGACACTTTCACCCTGTCTTTGGGGTCAAGTTCCATGAAGTCCTGCATTATTAGTGGCATCACATCTCCTTCGGGTATAGTGTTGTGCGTTTCAAGCCATTTCTCAATCATCCCTTTTGCCAGTGCCGTTATTTTGTTGGGCGTACCTTTTTGCCGCCCTCCGGTCTTTTTTCCTATTGCCATAATGATCTGTATGTAAAAAGATAAAATGATGATGCGAAGATAACGGCTTACTTTCGCACGCAAGGTATAACTTTTAATAATCAAAAACTAAAGTCTTATGGGTTTAATAGGAAGTGCCATAGGTGCAGTAGGCAGCATTTTCGGTGGAATCAAGGCATCCAAGGCCATGAAGAAAGCAAAACGTAATGTTGAGGCTCAACGGCAAAAGAATCAGGACTGGTACGACAGGCGGTACAACGAGGATGCCACTCAGCGGGCTGACGCACAACGCATCCTTACGCAAACTGAAGAGAGTATAAAACAACGTAACAAAGCCGCTGCCGGTAGTGCAGCCGTCATGGGCGGTACTGATGAAAGTGTGGCAGCGGCCAAAGAAGCGAACAACAAGGCTCTTGCCGATGCAACATCACAGATTGCCGCTGATGCAGAAGCACGTAAGGACAATATCGAAGCCACTTATATGCAAAACGACAATGCTTTCGTGGAACAGCTTAACGCCATTGAGCAAGGCAAGGCCAATGCCATATCGGGAGCTGTACAAGGAGTAACTAATGCGGTAAGTCAAATGCCTTTCTAAACTATTTCAATATGGCAACAATGGATGATATTTTAGGAAACGGAGGTGGTACGCCTCCGCTCAAAGGCTCTAAGGAATGGCACGAACAGCAGCAAGACGCTCCTTCCGTATCATCCCCGGTAAAGGGTACACAGAAATGGACGGAACAACAAGCAGCTGCGGCTCCTGCCGTTACCGGCTCCCAATCTGAAACGGTCGCTGCACCTCCGGCCAAACAAGCCGATGTGAACGGTGGCAGTCTCTCATACGCTGAATTGTACAAAAAACTCAATCCCTATAAACCGCCAACGGACGAGGAACTTGCTAAAGAAAAGAAGAAGCAGAAACGTGAACAGATATTCGCAGCCATTGGTGATGGTATATCGGCACTCTCTAACTTGTTCTTCACCACGCAGTACGCTCCAAATATGTATACCGGTAAGAATACCATGTCAGAACGTACCAAAGTGAGATATGACAAGCTGATGAAAGAACGTGAAGGCAAGGAGAAAGAATATTATGAGGGGCTGATGAGGGCAAGAATCGCTGATGAAGAAAGGGATGACCGTGAACGTAAGTGGCAAAGGCAGCTTGGTCTTGACAAAAAGAATGATGACAGATACAATGAGGGCATTCAACATCGCAACGAGCGAGAGAAGATTACAGATGACCGATATGATGCGGAACAGGAATACAAGAAAGGTCGGGACAAAGAAGCTGATAGGCGTTGGCAAGCAAACTATGATGAAAACAAACGTCAGGCAGACCGTTCCTACAATTTCCAAGTAAAGAGACATAATGACAATGTGGCTGTAGAGCGTGATAAAGCGAGAGCGACAGCCGCACGTGGTGTACGTGGCAAGCAGCTCGGTTTTTCTGACGGCGGCGGAAACCAAGTAGCCATTTACGAGAATGTTTGGAAAGGTTCGATGCAGCAGGTGTATGATGCTATGCTTGCCGACCTCTCTCCACAGGATGAGAAAGAGAAAAGGGCTTTTGACCGTCAAATGAAGAAACTTGATACACCACAGAAGAAAGAGGACTATGTAAAACAGAATTGGCACAAATCGCCTAAAGCCTCTGCAATCATGCTTTCCCTCTCCAAACTTGACCCTGCCACCATGACCTCGGAACTGAATGATGAGGTCGTGGACTATGTTCCCGGTGGCGGCGATGATGATGTGATTGATTATACACCCGGTAAAAACAAATAACTATGCCAATATTTGAATACAACGGAAAGAAATACAATGTGCGTGATGAACACATTGACAGTTTTATGAAAGACTTTCCCGATGCTTCTACAATCATGGAGCGTGAGGGGAAGAAATATCGTGTAAAGTCGGCAGACTACAGGACTTTCATGTCGGAGCAACAACAGCCCGAACAATCTGCCCTGGACTCTACACCTGAAACTCCTGTAACTCCTTCAGCAGAAGAAATGCCGTTGACGGAACAGGATAAAATACGCTTCAGTGCAAATATAGGACAGATGAAACGCCGCACGGAGCAAATGATAGACGGCTTCAACGAGCGTATGGAAACCATGCGTGAGTATCACGAAAACGCACCGTTGGGCGGCGGACAGACCGCAGAGGGGAAAATGCAGTTCAACCCGGAGAGCGGAAAACTGGAGAAAACCTACATTACCCCTCTCGGCAACCGATACACCAGCAAGGGACTTGCCGACATGGAGAGTTTCAGATACCGACAGGCGGCTGATATGTCTGTAAACGGACAGTTGCGCCGTGCAATGCTGAAACTTGCAGAGCTGCAAGAGAAAAGAGAGGCAAGTGCCAAGAGAGTGCATGAGCAATGGGAAGAAGATACAAAAAAGAATACAGCTCCTCTTGGATTCTTACTTGCAGCAGATACCTATGTTCCTCGTCAGATGAGCGACAAGGAAAACAGTACCTTGGATGTCGCCATTCGTCAAACGGAGGAACTTATCAAAGACCTTGAAGAGCAGAAAGACCGTGAGCAAGGCGTCGATGTTGGCTTTTGGCGTGGTTTCGGTCGTGTGGCAGGAGATTTCCGCACTTGGGATTTCGGCATGAGCGATATGCGTGACGCATTGACCATGATGAACGCCGATGACCTGAAAGGTGAGAATGCCACAGAGGGAGAACGTGAAGCCTACAATGAAATGATGGGCGCACTCTACAACAAAGGACAGGCGGAGCAGATGTATGGCGGGAACGCCGGCTTTTGGAACAGAGCCGGTATGATGACCGGCCACATGCCTGCATTCATGCTTGACTTTGGCATTACAGGCGGTGGATTCAAAGGTATCAATGTTCTTTCCAAAGCCGGAACGAAAGCCGCCACAAAGGTGGTTGGCAAAGAAACGGTAGAGCAAATGGCCAAACAGGGCTTCAAGACATACGTGAAGGACAACGGCGTGAAAGGCTTGGGGCAGTATGCCACCAACTGGACTATCAAGGCTCTCGGAACAACCGCTGATGACCTGCTTCTCCGTGCTCCGCTGATGACCAACACTGTACAGGCTGGGAAAACCACGGCCGACATCATTGACAGGAAACTCGGTGATGTGGTTGTCGATGAGAACGGAAACTATGATTTTTCCAACGACAAGACTTGGGGAAATGCCATTTGGCAAGGAGAAGCCAATGCCATCGTTGAAAACTATTCGGAAATGTTCGGTTCGCACCTTGACCCTGTAGTTACTCTTGGAAATATGAGCAAACTCGCCAATGTGGTGGGTGCAAAGCGTATCGGTGCAGTACTTTCAAAGACTGATGCAGGTGCGTTGGACGGTATCATGGGACAGACACATCAGTTATTCAACAAAATGGGTGTGAGCGACTATTTCGGAGAGGTAACGGAAGAATACTATGGGCAATTGTGGCGCACCATGCTCAATCTCGACGATGCTTATCAGCAGAACCCGGACGGCACACGTACCAATTTGCTTGCGACAGGACAATTCCATGGCGACATTTGGGGCGGCATGGCTCTTTCTATGGGATTGATGGGTGCAGGTAAGGCTACTTTGTCGGGAGTACAGTATGCTTCAATGAAGCACGGAGTAAACAAGGCAGATGCCCGTGCAACAGAATTGCTTGGCAAAGAAATATGGGAGCCGTTAAGGGCGACAATAGACCTTACGACCAACGATGACATTGGAAGTGTGGCAGAGGGTATCGTGAACGACAAGGATTTCTCGGACGATGAGAGAGCCGCAATACTTACCTATATGGAGCGTTCGTTGATGATGAGGGGCTTTAACCTCGGTACTCTCGCACAGAAGCGGGGCGGCGAACAGGACGAGGATGTGCAGTCAATGAATGAAAGCTACATTGACGGTTACAACCTCGCAGACCCACAGGAAATGACCGATGCCAAGAATATGCGTGACTACCAGCGGCAGAGGGTTTCTGCCATAGTGGATGAAAACACGCTTGGCTTTTTGGATATACATCCTATGAATGCATTGGAGGAAATGCGGAACAATGGCCTTTGGGGAGAAAGCGAGTTGGAAACGGTTATTGACTACCTCAATGCCAAACAGGTATATGACGGCATGATTCAGCGTGTGCGTGATGATATAGACGCACGTGTGGAGCAAAGCAACGCAATGGTTGACGCACGCACCAACCGCACCTCCGGCATGATACAGGGGGCTACGATGAAGCAGGACGACCGCCGTGTGTATGTGGTGGGTGGAAACCTTGTGCAGTATGCAGACGGCAGCGGCATTGACAACCGGGCTTCGGACGGCAGTATCATTGTGCGTGATGCGGAAACAGGCGCACTTGAACAGGTGTCGCCCGATGCCGTATTGAACATTGATGAGCCGTTGAACCCGTCCGATGAGAAAATGACAGCGGAGGAGGCTATCATTCAACAGTTCGCACAGGAAGCATCCGACAAGATTGACGGTGTGGTTACATTCAACCCCGGCGATACATACACCATTACAGGAGATGACGCACAGATACAGGTTCAGATTGTAGCCAACGAAGACGGTATTGTGGATAATGGGGACGGCACAGTTAACGTATCGGACGGCGTGAATATCTTCCCGTTGGCAAAAGAAACCATACAGCAACAGGCTGATGCGGCAAACTTGGCACGTGTGGCGCAGTTCGAGCAGCAGAGAACCATTGAGAATGCCGAACGGAAACAGGAAATGCAAGAGGCTGAAAGACCACAATACGCCCTCAATGACATTGTTTCGCTTACCGATGAGAACGGCGTTACCGTCCGTGGCAATATCACAGCAGATGCCGATGCGGACGGCAAGTATGAGGTATTTACCGAAGCTCCTATCAACGGAAAACGTGTGAACCTGTTCACTCGTGATGAACTTGACAATATGCTGTTGGAGCATAACGGAGTGGCATTTGAACATCCTGCCGAAAATGAGAGCAACAATGGTGCGGAAAATATTCCCGAAAATGATAACAATGCCCCTCAAAATATTCCTGCCATGCAGAGAATACCAAAGGATGAGCAGGGAAATCCACTATATGAGCAGGCCGACAGCGACACAGCTTGGGATGCCATTGTGGAGCAGACTGAGGGTGATGAGGATATGGCACAGACCGTAGCCGATGGAATGGTTGCCGACAAGGAAGAAGCCTTGAAGAAGTTGGAGAAAGCCAAATCGAAAGGTGGCAACTCCATTGCCGAAAAGATTGCTTCCGAGAAAGAACGCAAAGCGGCGATTGATGCAGCCAAACAGGATTTGCTCGCTTGGCAGAAGATAGCCGGTACTGCCAACCGTAGAAGAATGGCAGCGGATGCGGAACGCAAACGAATGGCTGATGAAGCTGCCGCCCTACGCAAAGCGGAAGAAGAAAAGCTGCGTGCAGAGCGTGAGGAAGCCGAACGCGTCGAGCGTGAAGCCCTTAACGGAGTTCCCGACATGGTGGATGATACACCGCAGGATGCCCGCGCAAGGGGGTACAGACGTGTGAACGGCCATAAGATTGACAGGCAAGAACCATTGCAGACCGTACAAGGTAAAGAGGTGAACGTGAAGTTCAGCAATGATGTGCTGGCTCCCGGTCATGTGGCCGTGATTGACGCATCGTTGTTGCAACCGAGCCATATCCAAGGTGTGCGTAATCCTCTGCATTTTATTGATGAAGCGCAACCCAAGGAACGAAATGACGAAGCGAGCGTATTGTCTGCACGGAAAATCGCCGGGAACATTCGTCCGGAAGAAATCACATCGAGTATTACCGCTTACACCGGTGCGCCGACCGTAAACGAACGTGGTGAAGTTATACAGGGAAACAACCGCAGTGATGCCTTGCGTCTGATGTGGGAAAGCCATCCGGAACAGGCCGAAGCATATAGGCAATACCTGAAAGACCATGCGGAAGAGTTTGGTTTGCGTGCTGAAGATATTGCTGCCCTACAAAGTCCGGTGCTGGTAAATATGCTTCATGTGGACGATGCTACGGCTATTCCTCTGGGACAATACGTAGCACAGGACACCGAAAGCGGAGGTGTGGAACGAATCAAACCGAAAAATGCCTTACAGCGTATGGGAATCGAAGTACGTTCGTTTGCCAACCTGTTACTCAGAGCCTCGGACGATGAAGTGTCGTTTGCCGGGCTTGTGGATGCCAACGGTGCAAGTGTCCTAAAATGGATGAGCCAAAGAGGTTTCATCAGTCCCACACAATACAAGAGTGCGTTTGATAGCAAGGGTAACTTGACTCCCGAATCCAAGAATGATTTGCGTGGTATCATGTATCAAAGCATTTTCAAGGACGGTAGTACACGGTTGGAGGAAATGTTCAACGTATTGCCGGTAAAAGCACAAAAGGCTATTCTTGCCACTGCTTTTCGTGATTATGATAGTCCGAACAGTGAACGAATGGTAGATGAGATACAGAATTCCGTTCGTGCTTACTATGCTTTGTCCCAAGATAAAATGTTTGCAGAGGCAAAGAATTTCAAGGAAGCACGTATTGCTGTAGAAAACTGGAAACGCCAGTATCAAATGGATGATGTTACAGGGGAAAGTTATCTCCCTGCTGATAATTTCAGTAACTTTGTCTTGCATTTGGCCGCAATGTATAAAGGTGAAAGCCAAAGCTTCATTCAAAACACATTCGGCAAGATTTATGACCTTATACAAGGTACACAGGAAGAAACTCTGTTCGAAACAGCCGGACAATACCCCTCGGACGCTCGTACAGGCTATTAAAAGAAGCATTAAATTTAGATTACAATGGACAACAACGAAGCAATGTATTGGTTGGCGATACTGCAACAAGCCAACGAGGGCAGCAAGGAAGCAATGGAACTCTTGCGCCAAGAGAACGAGTTGAGAACGGAAATGGGACAACTGATGATACAGGAAGAACTGAAAGCATTGGTGGACAAAGCGAAATAGAATCTTCTTTATCACAAGAAGAAATGCTGTCTTCTGATGATACTGACAATCAACTTAGTGCAAAAATAGCAAGACGTATTGAAGTTCAAGAAGATGATTGGATTGAAAGCGGAAAGTATGGCGATACTTATAAACAGACAATTATTGTTGATGGTACTCATAAAGTTATAAAAGTTGATGCACCTGATACGAAAGGTAATTATATAGGTAGCGCTTATGAGTATGACGGTCAAACATTCGGAGACTTATTGGATGTTCTTAATTATATTGATGCATCTTTGTCTTTAGCCAATGCTGTTGCAGTGGCAGAGAAAGAAACCGATACTACTCCTACGGAGAAACAGAAAGAAGCTGGCAATTATAAGAAAGGTCATGTGCAGGTTGGTACATTCAATATCACCATTGAGAACCCGAAAGGATCCGTTCGTAGTGGAATAGACACAGAGGGCAACAAGTGGGAAACGATCATGCAGAACACCTACGGCTACATTCGTGGCACGGAGGGCGTGGATGGAGACCACATAGACGTGTTCCTCTCTGATGATATTGACGGGTGGAACGGACGCAGGGTGTTCGTGGTGGACCAGTATAATGAGGACGGCAGCTTTGATGAGCATAAGGTAATGCTTGGTTTCAATGAGACTGACGATGCCGAGGCAGCTTACTTCGCGAATTATGACAGCGACTGGGCAAATAATCACAAGACAGTGGTAACTGCCGTAAACTTGGAGGATTTCGAGAAATGGATAGATAGTAGCCACCGGAAGACAAAAGCGTTTGCAGAATACAAGTCAGTCAAAAGTGTTGAAGAACAGAGTTCAGGTACACAAGTCGACAGACTTTCTGAAATCAAGTCACGCATTGAAGAACTGCACAAGGAACAAGAAGCCGCACATGTTCAGAGTGATATATTTGAGGAAGCCCGCATTATTTCCGAAATAAACGACCTCTTTGCTGAACAGCGGAAGTTAGAACAAAGCAATTCCAATGAAGAAACGACAACACCGACTGATGCTGCATACACCATTACTCCGGCACAGTACACCACCAAAAGAGGTAAGGTGTTGGATATGCACCTTGTGGAGTTCAATAATGAATTAAGAGATACTGTTCGGAAGCACACCACAATGTTTGCCAAACAACTGAAAGGCTGGTGGGACAAGGAAAAGCAAGGCTTCATGATGCGGAGCAGGAAGATGCTGAACGCTTGGCAGAATATGCAACCGATGCACAATCACAACCACCTTTGTCTTTGTCTGATTTGTCAGAAGTAAATGACGGCAATGTGCAGTTTTCAGAACCTCAACAACAGAAAGCCACGAAGCAGGAGGAAAAGCAGGAATATACTCCTATATGGCAATACTCTGTTTTTGTTGATAAAGAAACAGGGGAAACTACATTAAGTCGTGATGATGTGAGCGGTCCCATACCTATTGGTGATGCACGTTTTCGTCAGACAACCAACAGTCCAGAGGAAATGTTAGACATTCTTCGCAATCCTCAGAACGGTATGCAAGAAGTTTTGGATGCAGTTGGCATTTCGCTCGAAAATAAAATTAAGACCCGAGAACTTGATCGCAAGGCAAAGGATGAAATTCGTGACAAAAGGACGGATTTCGTTGTTGACAAGGAAATGGATAACAGATATTCTGTTCGTACTTTGATGAAGATGATTGATGCGGAAAAACAGGCTGTGATGGATTTAGGAGAGAAGCGTGGTGGAGACGTTTATCATGAAGGAAATATTATTTTCCTGACTAAAGATAGTGCAGATAAGTTTGCTAATGAAGTCCGAACTCTTATCAACGATATGCGGAGTGAGCAACAACAAGACAATTCGCAGAAAAAGACTGAAGCGAGTGGTAACCGTCTTGTTACTGATGAGCGTTATGCAGAACTTCGTGAGCGTATGCGTAAGAAGTTGCTCGGTCAAATGAATATAGGTATAGACCCTGAGATTCTTGCCATTGGAACAGAGATGGCTGTTTACCATTTGGAGAAAGGTTCACGTAAGTTTGCCGAGTATGCAACGGCCATGATTGCAGACTTGGGCGATGCCATACGCCCTTACCTTAAAGCATTTTACAATGGTGCGAGAGATTTGCCGGAGGTGGCAGAGAACGGACTGGATGCAGACATGACTCCATACGATGAGGTACAACAATTCGATGTGGCGAATTTCGATAAGAAAAGTATTGATGCGCTTGCTACCGCCGAAACCGTAACAAGAGAGACCGAGGTGGAGCAAGAGGCAGAGATTGCACAGGAACGTATCAAAAAAAGTCGCCCTGCACGTAAGAAGAATGAGAAAAAAGCAGTAAATTCACGGAATCAAACAGGTGGGTTATTTGGTGATTTACTTACTGAAAATGACAAGGCTGATGCAGAACTGCATCGCCAATTTGCAATGACAGTAAAGGCTGATATGCTTGCGGCTCTTGACAATGGGACAAAGCCATACAGAAGCATTTTAGACCTACGCAAGCGTGCAAGTGAGTTGGGAATGGAGGTAGATAATGATGGAAGAACTGATATTTTGTTGCAGGAACTTGTTGAGGACGGATTGGTCAGAGCTGCACGTGAGGTTATTGAACGTAAAGGAAGTGCTAGCAGAGAATCATACGATTTAATCTGCAAACTTTATGAAATGCAACCAACCATTTCGGCACGAAGCAGCAACCGTATAAAGATGCAGCAGTACTCCACGCCTCTTCCTATGGCTTGGATTGCCGGCCGATTTGCAATGGCTGACAAAGCAGACGGAAGCGTGTTAGAACCAACTGCGGGTAATGGGATGTTAGTTTTCACTATTCCAGTCGGACAGGTTCATGTAAATGAACTTGACAAAACACGACTGGACAACCTACGTGAACAGGGATTTGCACAAGTAACACAGCAGGATGCGACAGAGCCATTCGATGGCGATGTGCGTTATGATGTTGTTATCGCCAATCCCCCATTCGGAAAGCGTGAGGCAGTTGAGTATGATGGAAAGAAGATACCGGGACTTGACCCGCAAATAACATTGAACGCTCTTTCAAGCATGAAAGATGACGGCAGAGCCGCTATCATCATCGGTGGAAATATGGAGTATGCGAACAATGGTGCTATAAAGAGCATGAAACCATTTTTCACCTACTTATATGACCACTATAACGTGAAAGGCGTTATTGACATGGGCGGTGGACTGTATGCGAAGCAAGGTACAACATTCCCCACTCGTATGATACTGATAGATGGCCGCAGAACCAATGAGGAACGGGCGCAGACTGCCGTATACCCTCCTGTGGAGAACAAAGCAATCCGCAAGGCTGAAAGTTTTGACGACCTGTACGAGATTATTAACGAAGTATTGAATTTTAATGAAAAGACAAATGGAACAGAAGTATTACGTAGCCAAGGAGGGCGACATCTGTCTGTCGCTGACAACGCATCCGGGGAAACTGACGGAGCAGGACATAATAGACAATCTGAGGCGGATGATGAGAGTGGAAGCCAAACAGAACGGAGAGGAAGAACCGGATTGGAGGGAAACTCTGAGAGCGGCCAACGACCTGTATTGGGAAAACGTGGACAGAATGATACAGTTGGCGAGACCGGGAGAGGAACTGATACCATTGGAAAGCCTTCAACTGACGGAAGAGGACTTGAACAACGAACTGTGGGAAATGAGCCTCAGCCAGTGGATGGAGTGGACGTTCAACGAATCGGACTGGGATTAAAAGGAAAACCCAAGAAAAGAGATTTGACTGAAGAAAAACTTCCTTATCGTCCTCATAATACAGCATTCAGACTTGAAAGCGTTGCCCCCGCAGCTATGGTCGAGGCAATGGATAAAGTGCTTTCTCAAATTGAAGCACAGCACGGCAGCATAGATGAATTTGTCAAGACAGAACTCGGATATGATACCATTGCTGAAACGTATCAAGCACTTGCCGCCGAGCAGATGGACAGTGTCGCTATGGCAATCTATCAGATGAAACAGGAACAAGCCCTTATTATAGGCGACCAAACTGGTGTTGGTAAGGGGCGCCAAATGGCAGCACTTATTCGTTGGGCAGTGCAACGAGGTGAGAAACCTGTATTCATCACACAGAAAGCAGACTTGTTCTCCGATATTTACCGAGACTTGGTAGATGTTGGAAGTGGAAACCTCGTGCCGTTTATATTCAACTCTGACGGTGCTATGGTTGATAGCAAAGGTAATACAGTACACAAACCTCTATCTTCCGCAGAAATGGCAAAAGTCTTTGCATCGGGAGCATTGCCCGAAGAATATGACTTCGCTGTACTCACCTATTCGCAGGTAAACACTGGCGATGCTGTCAGTCAGCAAGAAATGGAGGAAGCTGCCAAAAAGAGTGGCGCACGCACCAAGAAAAGCAAGAACGTGAAGAATGGCAAGGCTACCCCGAAAGCCACATTCTTACGTGCCATTGCAAAGGATAACTATCTGTTCCTTGATGAAAGTCATACGGCGGCAGGTTCGAGCAATACAGGTGCCTATCTGCAAAGTATTCTTCGTGGAGCGAAAGCCGCCACATTTGCAAGTGCTACGTTCGCAAAGCGTCCCGACACAATGCCTTTGTATGCAATTCGTACAGCGATGAGCCAAGCAAAGGTTGATCCGGATAAGATGATTAGTATCATTGAGAAAGGCGGTGTAACTCTGCAAGAGATTATGAGTCGTGAATTGACTAATGCAGGGCAAATGGTACGCAGAGAGCGAGATATGAGCGATGTTGTTACCGATTGGAAAACAATCACTGACCCCGAAACTGTTAGACGTGCAAGAGAGAATTACGACCGTACCATAGCAGCATTCAATGCCATTATCAAATTCCAAGAGGACTACGTAAAGCCGATGATTGAAGCATTGGATATGGAACTTGCTGTTATGGCAGAGAGCGCAGGTGTGAAGCGAGGCACAGATAAAATGGGCGTTGAGAACGTGCCATTTGCAAGCAAGACCTACAACTACACCAAGCAGCTTATGCTTGCCCTCAAAGTCAATGCTATTGCAGATGAAGTGGAAGGCGAAATCAATGCAGGTCGCCACCCTGTTATTGCGTTGGAAAGCACAATGGAGAGCAGTATTAAGGACTATGCCGCAGGAGAAATCATTGATGAGCCAACATTCAGTGCAAGCCTACTGAAAGGACTTGACACCGTTATGCAGTACACCGTCAAAGATGAGGACGGTAACGAACGCCACGAGCGATATTCTCCACAGGCATTAGGTCCGGCAGGAGAAAAAGCATATTATGAGTTGCAGGATTTCATTCGTGAAAGCACAAGCGATATCTTTATCAGTCCACTTGATGCCATTATCGAGCGTCTGAACAAGAATGGATACAAAGTAGGTGAATTGACAGGACGTAATATGTATGTTGAGCGCAACGATGACGGACGTGTCGTTGTCAAGCGTAGAACTGACAAAGACAAAAAGAAAATGCAGAGAGAGTTCAACAGTGGTGTTCTTGATGTCCTCATCCTCAACAAGTCTGCATCAACAGGTATCAGTTTGCACGCTTCAGAGAAATTCAGCGACCAACGTCAGCGTTCTATGATTATAGCACAGCCGCTGAGCGATATTAACGACTATATGCAGATGATAGGACGTATAGACCGTACAGGACAGGTGCATAGAGGTTATTACATCAACCTCGGTTTGCCTGTACCCGCCGAGAACCGTTTCCTGATGATGCTTTCCACCAAACTGAAATCGTTGAACGCTAATACCACGACCTCACAGGATAGTGAAAGTAATGATGTGGAAGCACCGGATTTACTCAACAAGTATGGTAGTCAAGTTGTTGTTGAGTATCTTCGTGATAATGTAGATATATACGAGAAAATGGGTACTCCTTTGAAAAAGGGAGGACTCGGAGGTGGTCGTGTGCAGGCAAGCGAACTTGAAGATTACAAACCGCAAGAAGATGATGCACGCAAGATTACAGGTTATGTCGCTCTATTGGCAACAAAAGAGCAGGAGGAGTTTTACGATGATGTCGTAAGGCGTTATAACGAATTGATTAAATATCTCAATGATACCGGCAGTAACGACTTAAAGATTACTGTAATGCCACTCCGCGCAACGACTATCGAGAAACGCATATCTTCTGAGGGCATAGACCCTGATGGAAACAATCCATTTGCTCGCAATTCATTTGTTGAAAAGGTGGAAATGGATGTGTTGAGAAAGCCGATGAAAGCGGATGAGATACGCAAGGTAATAGAACAGATAAACAAGGGTGTTGAGCCGAATACCTATCTTGACAATGTTATTGAAACTATCCGCAAGGAGGACGAAGTTAGAATTGCTGCAGAAGATGAACGCTACGAGAAATCAAAGGCAAAAGCCATTGACGACATAGCCAAGCAGACAGAAAAAATCAATGGTCAGAAGAAACGCAGCGATGAAGAAAAGCGTGTTGCCATAGATAACTTTATCGCAGAGACCAATGAAAAGGTAGAGGCAAAGCATAAGGACAACATCTTGCGACTCAACACGAACAGCGACCAGATGATGCGCCGCTTGAGAATGTTTGAAGTTGGCAAGTCTTATCTTGTGCCCGATAACCTTGAGTCAATGATTTTCGACTTTGCTACTTCTGCTATCTTCTGTGGCTACAAAACAAAGGATAGCAAGATTACAGCCTCAACAACACTTGCGGTATTTGCTACCCTTGACGGTCGCAGACGTATTGAAATTAAACTTTCACAGATTGATGCGTTGCGAAGCTTGACAAGGTAACCAATGATAATTGGGATGCTGCACGTGCACCACACTTGATAATTGGGATAGTCAGATACCAAGTGAGACACGAAAGACAGGTTTCATTATGACAGGTAATATCTTGCAGGCTATAGCCGATACACAAGATGAATACGGAGGCTATCCTGGACAACTCATTAGTTATACAGACATTGACGGTAATGTTCACGATGGTATCTTAATGCCCGACAAATGGAATGCTTCTATGCTGAAAACGAGCGGTGCTCCATTGAGCAGTCGTTTACAACAGATAAAAGACTATACTCCTATAACAAGCCACGATGGAAAGGTCGAGATTATGGGTAACAGTTGGGCAAAGATGTTCTACCTCACTGTTCCAAAGACAAAGAAAGACGGTGCGGTTTACTACGAGAACAAAACCTTGCTTCGTGCCGCAGGTGGAAACTTCTACCCTTACCGAGGAAAGTTGCGTGCGGATATTCCCGAGGAGCGCATAATAGAAGTTGTCAAGGAACTTGCCAAATTAGGCGTAAAAGTAAAGGATGACACAACTGATATTCTCCAACGTAACGGCATTGGTGCATATAACGATGATGAAGTCAGTTATGAGAATGACCCAGTGGCAAAGCTGCTCGGTCAGTCAAGGAGAACGGCAAAGCAGCGGAGGGAATTTGCACGGCGTGAACGCCAAAGAATGGCAGAACGTGTGGAAAGCCTTGCAGAGAAACTGCATCTTGACAATGTGGAGGTTGTTACTGATGCTTCCGTCTTGGATGGAAAGAAGCAGCGTGCAAAAGGCTTCTACTCGAAGAGTACAGGGAAGATAACCATTGTTATTCCCAACCATACAAGTACGTTTGATGTTGAACAGACACTGCTGCATGAGGCTGTGGCGCACTATGGTTTGCGCCAGTTGTTCGGAGAACATTTTGATACATTCCTTGATAATGTATTCAACAATGCCGATGAGAACATACGCAGACGCATTGTAGATATGGCTGCAAAAAACGGTTGGGATTTCCATAAGGCTACCGAAGAATATCTTGCTTCGCTTGCAGAAGATACTGAATTTGAGAACATCAACGCAAGTTGGTGGCAACAGATAAAGGATTTCTTCTTGAATATGCTTCATAAGATAGGCTTTGAGGATTTCAGAGGGGTTACTCTATCGGACAACGAACTTCGCTACATCTTGTGGCGCAGTTACGAGAACCTTGCGGAACCGGGCAGATACAGAAACATATTGGGAGAAGCCGCTGATGTGGCAAAGCAGTATGAACTGAAAGTCGGAAATTATGCGGTTTCCGACCCACATCATCAGACTGTTGCAGAAAGTGATGATGCACTATACCGTACCGGTGACCCGGAAATACATGAAAGGGAGTTGGCTCGTGACCGTTATGAAAGGCGTGTAAAAAGCGGTATGTTCCAATCACAGGAAGCATTACAGGACAGTATGCTCGGCTTGAAAGAAGCCATGACTGCAATCCTTGGCAAGGAAACAAACATTGAGGATGTGGACGGATTTGAAAACGCATACTTGGGAGAAAACCGTCTGTCAAGTGTGAACAAAGCCGAAGCCGATGCGTTTGCCCACACCCTGTTCAAGCCCATGCTTGATGAGGTTGCCAAACTTGCCAGGACTGAGGCAGAGCGTGAGGAATTGACTGATTACATGATGGCGAAACACGGCCTTGAACGCAATACATATATGCGTAATGAAGCAATCAATAACGGAGCAACCGATGCAGACCAAACCGACTATGCCGGACTTACAGCCCTTACAGGTATGGATAATGTTGCTGATGCCGAAACGGAAGCACAGATAATGGTTAACGATTACGAACAGGCACACGACACTACCGACCTTTGGAAAAAAGTCAATGCCGCGAGCAAAGCAATACTTTCAAAGTCATACGAATGTGGCATGATGAGTAAAGCGACCTTTGATAAAATTTCAGATATGTATGATTTTTACATTCCGCTACGTGGTTTTGACGAAAAGACCAGTTCTGAAGCATACGCATATCTGACGCACAAGCAAAGTGCATTCAATGCTCCTATCAAGAAAGCGGAAGGACGCAGGTCGAAAGCGGATGACCCGTTTGCCAACCTGCAATCAATGGCAGAAGGTGCTATCATGCAGGGCAACCGGAACAAATTGGTAAAACAGCGTTTCCTTAATTTCGCCCTCAACCATCCGAGCGACCTTGTCAGTGTGAGCGACATTTGGGTAGAATACGATACGGTGGCCGACGAATGGAAGCCAGTGTTTCCTGACAACATAGACAGTACAGATACTCCCGAAGTGGTGGAACGGAAGATGCTGGACTTTGAAACTAAAATGGAGTCATTGGCACAGCAATATCCTGACCGGTACAAGCATGGCAAAGATACCGTGAATATTCCTTACCGTATTGTGGAAAGCCGGGATATGAGGCAGCACCAAATTGTAGTGAAGCGTGGCGGCAGGGACTATGTGATTACCATAAACGGCAATCCACGTGCGGCACAAGCATTGAACGGACAGACAAATCCCGACAACGATATGTCGGGGGCAATCGGGGCCATTCTCCGTGCCGGTGAAAACATCAACCGACAGTTGAGTGCGTTCTATACCACACGCAACCCGGACTTCATCGTATCGAACTTCATGCGAGATATGCTATACACCAACACCATGACTTGGATAAGGGAAAGCCCGAACTACGCACTTCGTTTTCATCGCAATTATATGTATGCCAATCCTGTAAGGATAAAGCAACTCTTGGCAAAGCACCGCAAAGGGACACTTGACATGAGTAACAAGACGGAAGCGATGTTTCATCAGTTCATGATGAACGGAGGAGAAACAGGCTATGCCAATATCCGGGACATTGAACAACATAAGAACGACATACGCAGGGAACTGAAAAAATCAAACGGCAAGATTCCTGTAAAAAAAGCATGGGACTTGTTGGGCGGACGTTTCGATGAGTACAACCGAGCCGTTGAGAACTGCGCCCGTTTTGCCGCTTTCATGACATCACGCGAAATGGGCCGGAGCATTGACAGAGCCATCTATGATGCAAAGGAGATAAGCGTAAACTTCAACAAGAAAGGCAGCGGAGCAAAATTCTATGACAGTACAGGGCAGACAAAGGCTGGTAATGCCAGTGCATTGGTATCGGGACTTGGTCGTAGCGGCTATGTGTTTTGGAATGCAGCCATTCAAGGTACGGCAAACTTTGGACGACAGATGAAACGCCATCCTGCCAAAGCTTTTACAGGTATTGCGGCGATGTTCCTTCTTGGTGCCATTGTTGCCTACTTGGGTGGCGATGATGATGACGATGATGACAAGAACGCATACTATAATCTTCCCGAATATGTAAGGCGCAGCAATATTCTTTTCAGGGCAGGAAACAGTTGGGTATCAATTCCTCTTCCGGTAGAATACAGGGCTGTTTACGGTATGGGCGAACTGATGATTTCCGTCCTTAACGGAAAGGAACATCTTACAGACGGAGAAATTGCCGAAGCCATAACAGGACAGGCTACACAGATATTACCTATTGATTTCTTGGAGGGCGGCGGAGGATTGAATGCCTTTGTACCGAGTGCCTACAAACCCTTGTGGGAAGCCTACGTTGCAGAAAAGAGTTGGACGGGTATGCCACTTTATAAAGACACACCTTACAACAAAGATATGCCCGAATGGACAAAGGCGTATAAGAGTGCCAATAAATACATTGTCGGATTGGCCAATGCCATGAATGAAGCTACGGGTGGAGACCCATATACAAAAGGAACGATTGACTTTAATCCGGCAAAGATTGAATATATGCTGAACGGTTATTTCGGTGGCGTGTTCGGAACAATCGACAAGTTGAGCAAGATGGTAGAAACCGTTACAGGCAACCGTGAGTACGACCCTCGCAGCTTCCTGTTGGCAAACAGGCTGGTCAAAGCCGGGGACGAACGCACCGAGTACAGGGCTGTGAACAATGAGTATTTCCGATTGAAAGAGGAGCATGACCGGTTGAAATCCCGATTGAAGCACTATGAAGAAGATACCGACAACGACATATTTGACTATGCGGAAAAGATTGATTTCCTTTACAATTCACCCGAATACGAGCGTTACGAAATCTTCGAGGATTACCGTGAAGACATTGACGACCTCTACAATGAATTAAAAGAAGCAATCAGTGACGAGGAACGCAAGGATATTGAAGCCGAGTTGAACGAACTCAAAAAGGAAATGATAGAAGAAATGAACAAAACCCGTAAATAGTTAAACATAGGATGATTGCCCGGAGCAGTATATTTGTTCCGAGCAATCATTAAAATGATAAAAATATGCATGTAAATAAAAGCGAAAGAAAATTGCTGCCAATGAGCCGTATAGCTCCGGGAAGAAATGATGCCGCCGAGATAGATACTGTTGTTTCTGCAAAACGTTATGGTGACCGCAGGGCATTTGACATTCTTATGGAAGCACAATACTATTGGAGCCAGATGGACGACTTTCGGAAAGACCGGGAGCGAAACAAACGCTATACCTATGGTTTCCAATGGGACGATATGATTTGTGTGGACGGAAAATCCATGAGCGAGGAAGAATACATTAAAAGTCAAGGCAACGTGCCTTTGAAAAACAACCTTATCCGTAGGCTTGTGCGAAGCGTGCTTGGCGTGTATCGAAGCCAAAGTAAAGAACCGACTTGTACCGCACGTGATCGGGATGAACAGAAACTTGGTGAAACGATGAGTACGATACTTCAATGCAACATGCAGCTTAACCGAATGAACGATGTATATGCCCGAACTATGGAAGAGTTCCTGATAAGCGGTTTTATCGTTCACCGTAAATCGTACGGTTGGCGTAATGGAAAAGAGGATTGTTGGACGGACTATGTACAACCCAATAATTTCTTTATCGACAACAACATGAGAGATTTCAGAGGTTGGGATGTTTCCGTGCTTGGAGAAGTTCACGACATTTCTTTCGGACAGTTGTGTGAACAGTTCGCATCAAGTCCGCAGGAATACAGACAATTGCGTGACATTTACAAGTGGGCGGCAAGGAAAGATTACATAACCACATACGCGGAGCGTTTCGGGTATAGCCGCTTGGAAAACTACGATTTTCTATTCACAAGCGAGCCGGGACGATGTCGTGTGATAGAGATATGGCGCAAGGAGCAAAAACCGAGATACCGTTGCCATGACTACCAAAACGGCGATATTTTCAAAATAGACGAAGAAGATTACGCACAAGTGGTGCTTACTGAAAATGAAGAACGTATGCGTATGGCCAAGGAAGCCGGTATGCCGGAAGATGAGGTTCCGTTGATAAAAGCTACTTGGTTTGTGGACGATTATTGGTATTTCTATTACCTTTCTCCTTTTGGCGACATATTGAGGGAGGGGGAAACGCCTTACGAGCATGGAAGCCATCCATATGTTTTCAAGGCATATCCGTTCATTGATGGTGAAATCCATTCATTCGTTGCTGATGTAATCGACCAACAGCGATATACCAACCGATTGATAACTCTCTATGACTGGATAATGCGTGCGAGTGCCAAAGGCGTGCTGATGATGCCCGAAGACTGCTTGCCTGATGGTGTGAGCATTGACGATATTGCAGAGAGCTGGACGGAATTTAACGGTGTCATCGTATACAAGCCGAGCAAAAGCGGAAAAGTGCCGGAACAGGTGGCCAATAATTCCACAAATATAGGCATTGCGGAACTGCTTAACATGCAACTCAAATTTTTTGAAGATATATCGGGAGTTACGGGCGCATTACAAGGAAAGCCCGGGTATTCCGGTGAAAGTGCATCGCACTATAACCAACAGACAGAAAACGCCACGAAGTCATTGCTCGACCTGCTTGAATGCTTCAGTTGTTTTGTAGTGGACGGAGCATATAAGGATGTGAAGAATATGCAGCAGTTTTATGATAGCAAACGTGTATTCAATATTGCAGGTAAGAGTGGTGCACAAATCGAATATGACCCGAAGAAAATACGTGATGTAGAATTTGATTTAAGCATTACCGAAAGCACTTCAACACCGGCATACAGGCATCTTGCTAACGATATGCTTATGCAGTTGTACCAGTCTCAGGCAATCAGTGTAGAGCAGCTGCTTGAGCATGGAGATTTCCCGTTTGCAGATGAATTGTTGCAAAGTATCAAATCACAGAAGGAACAGTTGGAGCAGGGCAAAGTGCCCGACGGTCTTTCTCCTCAATTGCTTCAACAGGTCGAACAAGGTGCAAATATAGATGCAGTAAATCAGTTACATAATGCAATGAGAACTTAAACCAAAGGGGCACATCATCACAGATATGCCCCTTTCTTTATTCTTTGGATAATTGGTCGCATTCAATCCATGTTCCTTCAGTATCATCAAAACGAACGGTACAACCGTATTTATCAGTATCTATATCTAATACAGTACCGCTTTTCCCATTATCATTGCACATCACCCGGTCTCCGATGTTAAACTTGTTGATATTGTCAAGTGCGAGCGGGTCACTGGTAAGTGTGGCAATGCCATCAATATTTCCGTACTTTCCCATTCTCTTTGGTATTTGAAAATGAATCAAGCCATGAGAAATACTGTTTTCGTTTCAATGCAATAACAGCAGAAGGAAGCATAGCTGAACCGTTTCCATAAGTCGTGCAGTAGAAGCATTCGCGTTCAAGGTCGCCACAAACGTATTATGATTGATGTAGCCTTTCTGTTTCAACTTACGGAAATTCTTTCTATCCATAATGATAAGTTGACCTTTTTTCCCACCGGCAGGCATAACGTAGTAACGTTCTCCAGTTTCTTTGTGTTTTTCGTCTGCCTGTCTGACTGCTTCACGTAAACGAAGCGAAGCTCTGATTTTTCTGAAAATGTTCATTGTTCCTTGTTTTTATAGTTAAACTTATATTGTAGCTGCTGAAACAGCTTTTTTCTTTTTGACAACAAATCGTCCGATACGAAGCACAATCTTTGGAATTTCCATTTCAAAGAAACATATATGCAAGCCTATGGCTCTTGTCATTAGCAAGTCATCATGTTTACCGGTAATCGCTCCGAAAGCTCCGTTCGGTTTTTTCTCGTAACACAAATATTCGTCCAGACAACGTTCGTCACGTTCCGTGTATAAATTCTCACGAATAACCTTGACTAAGGTTGATATAATCATCGGTTTGGTTGAGACATTGGTATGGAAGCCGTATTTGGTAGGCAATCCCTCGCGTACGGCTTCTTCGGACTGACCACGTGCATAGAGATTAGGGTAAATCTCTTTGATTTGATTAAGGATGAACTGTGACTGGTCGCCATCTACCTGCCGCTCCTTGTCATGCGTTTCCAAGGTGTTGCTTTCTATCACCAAGAGTGAATTGTCATAAAAAGCCGCTATTTGTGCCGCTTTCCATGCAAGCTGGTCGATGTCGCAATGTCCGTACCATTGTGCCACTACGACAGGCTTGCCACCATCAATCATAAACAGACGGTCAAGCACAAGAACAACAGAGAAGTCTGCTTTATTGGAACGTCCACCCACATCGACAATCGTGAGGTAACGATTTGTAACAACTTCCTTTTCATCTGTTTCCGGCAACTCCCAAATATGCAACAATCCCTGTTTGTCTTTCACAAAACGCAAGTTCTGCAAAGCGTTCTTGCCCTCATCCGCATCGGCACAGACTTCACCGACATATTTAGGCTTCTTGCAGGTCTTGCGCATTGCATCGACCTTGTATTTGTCGAACACACGTGCTCCCGAATGTACGAAGGCTTCCACATCATCAGACGGAAATTCGGCAGCCATCTGCCCATGGTCATTGTACTTCCTGCGTTCGGCTATGTACCAATGGATAGCTTCGAGCGTAGCACCTTTTTCCCACAGCGACCAAAGATACTTACCGCATTCCTCACGTTCGGAATCTGTATTTTCATTGTCCCGATTCTGATAAAGCCATTCTGCAAAATCCCATTTTTCATTGTCCGAATCAAAAGCGAGTGTATATTGCTCGATGTCGAACCATGAAACGAACATTGCCTCGAACTGGGATTTCCCTTCTTTTGCGGCAGTATATTCGCGATGAAAGAAGTTCCCGGTGCCATTTGCTGTGCTTTCATAAACAATCATGGTGTAGGGCTTGAGGAGAATACCCGAACAGGCGGAGCGCACAATGTCTTCCGGTTTCTTTCCCTCCGTAGCCTTCCATATTCCCACTTCGGAGAGATGTACAAGATTGTAATCACCGCCACGACACGAATCCGGCGTTCAGCCGTACCAATCTTGATTTTGCAGTTACGCTGCGGAATGCGCGATATACTTCCCGATTTTCCCACTCCTACAATCTTCGGCTCGTTCTCATTGTAGGCTTCATCAATTTTATAGAGCATTTCGACAGGATAACTTTTAATCATCCGGTCGAACATATCCTTGATTTCATCGGAGCCTGCGCCCTGATGTGCAATGATAAGTGAGTTTAAGCCGGTTTTGTGAAGCAACTGCAACCATGCCATATAAAGCTGTGAAGTGGTGGAACCACCCCATTGCCGTGCTTTAAGCAGGATGATGCGTATCGGTTTCCCTGCAATACGCAATTTCTCAAGCCGATCCACAAAACGCCGTTGAGGTCTTGTCAGACGAAACAGGACATCCTCACCACCGCCTTTGGCCTTGATATAGACAAATGTTGCCGCCCAAAACGGAAAATCCTCGCGGCTGCGTATTCGTACAAACTGCTCTATGACCTTCAAGCGATCATCCTGATTGTCTTCCACACCCATGTAGTCCGTGAGGAATTTGGAAATAGAACCGGCTTCGATGAGTTGGCGTACAAGCGGTACTTTCATGATACGTTCCGGTAACCACTGGGTATGTATAGGAAAGTCACTGATGGTACACTTTACACGTTTACCGACAGAACCTTCTCCGGTAATTGGATTGAACTTTGCATATACAATCGCATTGCGGCGTTCATTCTCTGTCAATATGTCCTTGATGGCCTTATCTTTCATGGTGCATGATTTTAACAGGCTTGTTTAGCAGAGCCATGATGAGTCCCAATACATAACACCAAAGATGCAATACGGCATTTATGCCCGGAAACAGGAAGCCTGCCACAAGGTAAAACAGCATCCATAACTGATAATACCGTTTACGTAATACCTCAAACGATATTGAACCAAACAGGGCGAAAACCAATCCGGACAATCCTACCGTTGGCGAATCCATTGTCGTGAAATATCCAAGGGTATCAACTGGAACTGTAACGGCAATCATATAGGCTGACAGCAATCTTCCTATCCCAATATCGTAAATGAAAATAATCGATAATAAACACCATGAATTGAGCAAGGCATGAAACATATTCGTATGGAAAAACGGATACAGCAAGCGTCCTGGCATATTACTTCCAGCGTAAATGCCGACAGTTTGCCAATCCCATTCTCCTGAAAATGACAAACACACAAGTCATGGCAGAAATCAGGAGAGCCGTAATCTTCTCAACTTTTCTTGCATCCATCGTTTTTTAGCCTTGCATATCATCATCTTGGCACTACCCGGCGTGAGGTAGAATTTCGGTGCGGGTTGAGCAATCACTTTAGCACACAGTTCAGAAATGGTAAGTTCCGGGTATTCTGATTTGAGAGCGACAACCCTTGTATGAATCTCCTCATACATTTCTTTCTTCAACGGCCACATACCGCTTAAATCGTTCTCACCCCTCATCATGGCGGAAACGACCAATGCTGCACGAATATCGCTGACCCAAAACCTCCGGGACGGCATGTTTACAATTACTTTATACACTTCAGGTATACGGATATAATCACACGATGAAATGTATTCATCGTATGCTCTCATCAAGTCGTTCATACGCTCCATAGAGTATTCCATAACTGCTCCTTTATGCTTCATTTTTCTTCCCGTTATAGTACCAAAGTTACCAATAGGAGCGTAAAAAGATAAACATGACATCCTGCTTTCCCTGCCTATTTTTGTCTTGTAGAATCTGACTATAAATTAAATTTTTGAATTATGCCTAATAATACGGAAGTTAAGAGCAATCGCGAGCGATACACAGAGCGATTGAAAGCAAAGTATCCGGACAGAGAATTTGCCGATGATGAAGCGTTATTCGGTCAAATCAATGACGATTACGATGGTTACGACAAGGAATTGTCCGGTTACAAGGAACGTGAAAAAGCACTGTCCGACCTGTTTGCAAGCAACCCGCAAAGTGCCGCTTTCCTTACTGACTGGAGAAAAGGCGAAGACCCTATCATCGGTATGGTGCGCAAATTCGGGGATGATTTCAAGGCCGCACTTGAAGACCCCGAAAAGCAGGAGGCACTTGCAGCCGCCAACAAGGAATTTGCGGAACGAATCGCCCAAGAGAAAGAGTACGAGGGAGAGTATCAGAAGAACCTCGACGAAACCCTGACCACCCTTGAAACCATGCAACAGGAAGAAGGACTGCCGGATGAGGACATCGACAGCGCAATGGATTTCCTTGTAGGCATTGTACGTGACGGAATCATGGGTAAGTTTACACGTGAAAGTATAGAAATGGCCATAAAAGCAATCAGGCACGACAGCGATGTGGAAGCTGCCGGACACGAGGGTGAAGTAAAGGGGCGCAACAGCAAGATTGAAGAAAAACTACGCAAAGCAGGCAAAAATGACGGTACAGCCGACCTTGCCGGTAAAAACGGTGGCGGCAGTGGCGGTTCACGGCAGATGCCTGACCTCGGTGCAATCGGGCGTTATGATGGTACACAGAACATTTGGGAGCGTGGAGGTGAAAAACGCAAGGCGATAAACAGATAAATATAAACCAATTACATTTTTAACTTTTAAAATTTCGAGCAATGAAGAAAACAATGAGTTTCTTTTGTCGCATTACGCTGATGATATTGGCGTTTGTGACGGGTGCATCAAGCGGTGTCATGATGGCAGAAGCATCGAACCTGCCTGATGCGGGTAAAACAACAGCCGGTGCGGACGGTACGGGTGGAACAGACGGTATTTCCACTGAAACAGGAGGGCGTGAAACCGGCGACCCAAATTTCTATTTGAGTGATGTGGACAAACGCATCGTGAAAATCCGTCCGATGGCTACTCCAATTGACCAAATCAGCCGTTATGCAAAATCAAGCTCCACCAATTCATTTGAAGTGAAGTATTACAGCGTGGGTACACGTGAAATCAAATGCAGTACCAACAAAAAGCTGGAAGCTATGCTCAGCGGTGCGAGCGTGTCGTTGCCGGTAGATGATTTGAATATGTTCACGTTGGATGATACCATTAGGGTAGTCGGTGTCAGCGCCATCACCAAACCGGACGGAACGAAATATACGGAAGATGACAGCAACGTTCCGGACCTCGTGCTTTGTGTGTGCGGAAAGGACAGCTCAACAAATCTTCCTACAGTGTATGCCGTAAATGGCAAAATGGATGATTCAAGCAAACAGCCGATTCTTGTTCCGGAAATTCCACAAGGAACAACGCTTGTACGCATGGGAAAAGCATGTGGGGAATTGGATGTTCAGACAGGACGATTCAATAATATCCCTATGCCTGAAACCCAGTATTGTCAGAACTTCATGATTCAGGTAGAGCAATCAACTTTTGACAAGATTGCCGCCAAAGAAGTGAACTGGAATTTCTCAGACATTGAAGAAGACGGTGTATATGATATGCGCCTCGCAATGGAAAATACTTATCTGTTCGGTGTGAAGCAGGTTATCAAGCACATTGCAAAGGACGGCATGAACACTTGGTTTACAGGTGGTATCTGGTGGATGGCCGGAAAGGACATCGAGGTGGGCGAATGGGATACTGACAAGAAATGCGCCATAATTACCGATGAAAACCTTGTGGATATTACCAAAGACCTTTTTGTTGGTACCGGCATCGGTAACAAGCGTAAGATTTTATTCTGTGGAAGTGATATGCTCTCTGCATTCTCCAAGATAAAGAGCGAAAAATTCCGCTTGAAAGATACCGTGGAGGTATGGAACTTGAAATTCAAATCTTGGGATACTGATTTCGGAGAAGTATTAACCATACATCATGAACTGTTCGATGTAAACGGAATGAGTGATTGCGGCTTTGCAATGGATCCGGAATATCTTTCCAAAAAACACATGTGTCTTGGGCACGTAACGTACTCGACTTGCAAAAGGCCGGTATCCGCCGTACCGATGCGGTAGTTATCCAAGAGGTGAGCTGCCTGTATCTGCGCTATGCAAAGGCACATGCACGTATGAGACTGGCTAAAGCACCCGCCCAAGATTTAAATGCGGCATAATAAAGAGTTCATAAAGAATTATTAATTACCGGGGATGGGATAAGGTGTCCCGTCCCCTTTTTACTTTTAAGAATATGATTACGAAAACCTACAAGGCGAATACCAATATCAGTATTAATGTGGTACTTCCGAGCAAGAAGAACCTGCATATCGCATTCGTTCCATTGTCAAACGGAAGCAGTGTATTCACTACCGACAACGAGGACATACAGAAGTCTGTAGAGAACCATTACAAGTTTGGCAAACTGTTCAAACTTCATTCTGTGCACGGGCAATCCGAGACAGTAGAAACAGCCGGAAAAGCGTCTAAAAACGGTTCATCTGAAAAACTTCATGCCGAAAGTACGCACAATGGTGAAGACACGCCTGCCAACGAAACCGGCAGACAGGACGAAATGCCGCAAGAAGACGCAGGGGATAACAATACGACATCTCGCAAAGTCAAAGTAAGCGACATTGCAAGTGCAAAAGATTACCTTGCAGACACTTTCGGTATCAGCCGCACTTCCATGCGCTCGACCAAGGCAATCATGGAGCAGGCAGCAGCAAACGGAATTGAGTTTGAAGGTCTGGAATAAAGATAAGGGCTTATGGCTGTATATCAGAAGAACAAAATACAGGAGGATGTACGCACCGCCCTGGACCAAAACATGAACAGCGATACGTTGAAGATTATAGGCGATGTGGACACTCTTGCACTTGACGACATCATTGCATCAAAGATTTTGGAAGCAGTAAAGCGTGTGCACAGCTCTGCACCGTCCTATTTGCTTGACGGCGGACACAACTTCGGTGATGCCATATATTGGAAAGAGCATGAAAGCGGATGGATATTACTGCCGGAAGATTTCATGCGTTTTGTCGTTTTCCAAATGAACGATTGGGAGCGTGCGGTATTTAATCCCATAAACACCGATGACCCTGAATATGAAAAACAGTCTTCCCGATTTAAAGGCATAAGGGGAACATGTCAACGGCCTGTATGCGCCATATCCATACGGCCAGAAGGAAGAGTGATGGAATTTTATTCTTGCAAAACGACAGAAGCGAAAGTGAGCCGTGCTGTATATCTGCCTTACCCGAAAATAGACAAATATGGCGCGGTAGAAATCTGTGAGAAATGTTATGATGCTGTGATATATACCATAGCTGCATTAGTATTAACGACATTCGGCGATACGGAAAAAAGTGCCGCATTGAACGAATTGGCTAAATCTGTATTAATATGAGTTACGAATCAAAACATATAGACGGTGATGTCTCCGTTGGTCGCAATACAGCGATAGGTGGTGACGCGACCGTTCAGGGAAAGACCCACTTGAAAGGAAACGTAATGGTGGACGGCTGGCTTGAGGCAAAAAATATCAAGGGAGTGAGCAAAGGACTGTTCACGACCATCGAAAAACTGAAAGCGGCTTATCCTTTACCACATGACGGATGGTGGGCACTTGTGGGTGTTTCCTTACCAGCTCCCATATATGTGGGCGATGGCGGAGAATGGGTCCCGACCGGACAGAGTGGAGGCAACCCGACCATAGACAGCGGTCAGTATAACGAAGCCGTAGAAAAACTGCAAGAGGATATTACCAAACTGCAGGACGACATTACGGATATAGAAGCCCGCAACAAAGCGCAAGACACCAACCTCACCACGCTTGGTGATAGTGTCAACTCGTTGCAAGACCAAGTAAACACGACCAAGGATACCGCAAACAAGGCAAACAACAAGGCGAATGAAGTTGGAAGCCAACTGAACTCTTTCAAAGAATCAAAAGGTGAAAACGGAGGAATCGCCCCTCTTGACGAACAAGGGAAAGTACCGAGCCGACATTTGCCCGGATACATTGATGACGTGGTAGATTTTTATGGCATTTCCGTAGGCATTACTGTAAAAAATGAATCCATAGACAAAAATTCCAACGATGAGGGTTGTAAAGTTGTATATGATAAGGAACATGGTTGCTTTGTGCTTGCATACGTTCCGACAATCGGAGAATCCGAGACTGCTACTTATTATAACAACTGGTTGGATGCAGATGTTTTCGGTACGGCAAGTACAAACGGGCGAATACCCTCTTCCGGCAAAGTCTTTCTATGTGAAGAAGATGGAAAAAGTTATCGTTGGAGCGGTAAGCAACTGACTTCAATTGGCTCCGACCTTGCTCTCGGACATACAAGCTCTACTGCATTCCCCGGTGATGAAGGTGCGAAGTTACAGGAAGATATGAAGCAGGTCGAAGAAAACAAGAAGGCAATACTTTCACTCAATAAACAAGTCGTATCGCGTAGCGTTGTGAATGTCAACCATCTGTTTGACCTTTCAGATAGGGAGATAACATTTTCCGTAGCACTTGACAGGTGTGCGACTTCTGAATATGCTTCTGCTTTGCAGATTCCGGGTGTTGTCTTGATATTCCTTACAGAAGCCGGATGGGTTTCAAAACAATGGACAAATACCTCTGATTGGAGTAAAGAAAGCAACTGGACGGATTTCGGGACTTCCGGTGGTGGAAACGTAGGCAACACCATCAACGTGAACGACCTTTGCGGAGATGGAGAATATACTTTGGGAACAGCCATAAAAGCTGTTGTTGACCTTGAGAAAGAAAGCGGGTTCTCTTATTTGAAAAGCGGTATCGTCCTTACATTCAAGACTGCGGAAAGTGATAAAAATGGCGCACCTGTATGGCTTGCCTATCAGTTCACACGCGATAAGAGTGACATCAGCCTGATGATCTGAAACCGTGGGTAGCATTCGGCAGTGGCGGAAGCAAGGTGGAAACATCCGACAAACCGGCAGAGGGAGGAAAAGATGCCCTTTCCACAGGCGGGGCATACATAATGCAGGAGAAAGCTATCGGCGGATTTGATGAAGAAAGTGATGAAGACTACATTTACTACAAAGCCACCAATCTGAATGGCGGACAGATAGAGGATATTGTGCTTAAAATACCCAAAAATGGAGGTGGTGGCGGCTCCAGTGAGGATAGTACATTGTCTATCTACTTCGAGGAAGCCGCTCCTATTATGGCATTCGGCTCAGAGATAAAAATCAATGTAGCTTTGCGTAGTGTCAGCTATCCTGATGGTAACGAGGTGCTTGGTGTCATTCGTAACATCACTATTATTGATGCAAGCACCGGACTGACATTATCCAGTGAGGATATGAACACTGTAGGCTCTGCAAGTGCGACCGATTACAAGTTTGAACTTGACTTCACAAGTTATTTCAGCAGTGCCGCCAGCAAAAGCTTCTTTGTGCAAGCTACAGATTCGGATGGAAATACCAAGAAAAAAGCCATTACCATTATGGCTGTGGATATTACCGTAGAACAACCCATGGCTTTGAATTACACAAGTGATACTATCCTTGTTGCAGGTGGTCCGGCAAAAAATATCGGACAATTCTATAAATTCCCTAATAACACTTCATCCATTCTTGCAGTAGTGGAGATGTTCTATAATGGAGAATGGAAGAAACTTGGTGAAGCAACGGTAAGCGACAGTTATACCAAAGGCATCTCTGTCAATCCAACAAATGTATTCGGTGGCGGAGAAAGACTTTCGCATGGCGCATATCCTGTACGAATATACGGTACGGAGAAGAAATCCGGAGTAAAGGGAAACACCATCTATTCCGCTATCATGTGTGTGGACGAAAACAGTAATACTCCCATCGTCGCCATCAGGTTCAATGACAAGAACAACGGCACGTTACGTTTATATGACAACCTTACCGTAGAGGTGGCTGCGTATACTCCCGGCAAGACTGAAACGCATGTAGATGTTTTCTACAGCGAGGAGAAAGTTACAGCTGTGGAAGCTATGATTGCCGAAACGGTTACAGTGAACAAGCAGATAAGCGGATATAGTACGGACGGAAGCCAAAGTATTACCGTACATGCCGAAAGTGGCGGTGTATCCACCAATGAAATCAAGGTTACGATAAAAGGGAGTGCCATTGATATAGCGATCAAGGACGGTGCTTTGTTCGGATATGATTTTTCTACACGTAGCAACAGTGAGAGCGATCATACTATCACACATAACGGAGTGACAATGGATGTACGAGGTGCAAACTGGTCAAGCAACGGATTTGTAGACTTTCTTAAGGAGCGTTCTTTGCGTATTGCAGAAAATGTAACAGCTGAAATATTGGATTACCATCCTTTTGGAAACGCATCAGTGGAAACTACGAGCGGATGTGCCATCCAATTTGCCTTTGCCACCAAAAATATCAAGGAAGCTGATTCAAAGCTGATAGAATGCTATGACCCTGATAGCGGAGCCGGTTTCTATGTCTGTGGAAATAAAGCTGCGATATACTGCAAGACCGGACAACCGGCTTTGGTGGAACGCTCATTCCGACAAGGTGAAAAAATTACCATGGCCGTAGTTGTAGAACCATCTACCATTTATGTATCACGTGGGGGAAGCAATTATTCCTGTATCAAACTGTATTTGAATGGTGAAGAGGTCGGCTGTATAGGATATATCAGTAATAGCGGTGCTATCCTTAATTCAAAAACCATAACATTTGACGGAACGGAAGGAGACTTGTATTTGTATTATGTACTTGCCTACAACAGTCATTATGAATGGGCGCAAGCTTTTAGAAACTATTTGTGCAAGTTGACTGATACTTCAGCAATGATACAGGAGTATGAAGCGGAGAATGTGCTTGATACACAGAATCGTCCGACAATAGAAGCCCTTTCCGCAAAAGGCATACCTTATTATGTGGTCGTGTCAGACCAGCAAACTTTTGACACGTTTGACGGTGATATTGATACAAGCAAGAAGTTCAAATGTACGTTGTTCTATTATCATCCGACTATGCCGTGGAGAAGTTTTAAGGCTATCAATGTGCAATGGCGCAGGCAGGGAACCACTTCGGCAAAACGGCCTATCAAGAACGACCGTTTCTATCTTCAAAAGAATGATGGCTGGGAGGTAACTCCTATTTATCCGGATTATGACAGTGAAGATGCTCAAATATCATATAAACTGATGAGAATAGGTTATGTCCGTGTAGGCGAAGATTCTATTCCGGTAAAAATAATAACGGTGAAAGTGGATTATTCCGACAGCTCCAATGCCAACGACTGCGGTGTGTGCGGTTTGATGAACGCCACATTTCGTGCACTCGGAAGTAATTACCTGACTCCCGCACAGCGTTCATTTGATGGAACTTGGGCAAAGAGTGACATATCATTAAAGGGATTGGAAATGAATCACTCGACAGCCAATCATCCCATTGCCGCATTCCGTGCTACACAGGAAAGCTTGACAGACGCATGGTTTCATGCAAAAGGGAACTGGAAGGAGGATAAGGGAGAACAGGTTGCGCTTGGGTTTAAAGATACTCCCGGTTACAATAAAGGCTGCGTGAACTATGGAGATTTTGTGGAATATTTCGGACAAAAGGGCGAAAGCATCGACCAGATAGAAACACGTTTCAAGAATGATATTACCACCGATAAAGAAAAGCTTTATCTTCTTTCCCTATATTGCGGGCAGGACTACCGGTTTATGTCATACGAACGGGGAGAGTGGACGCGACAAGCCGGAGAGATGAAGCAGGAAAACGGCAAGTGGAAGATTACAGGCAAGGTCCTTAATCCGGTAAGCGGTTACGAATTGCTCACATATGATGGAATGAACTGGTGGCAAGGGGTTGGCAGCGTTGAAGACATGATGGAACCTACTACCGCAGAGTCCTCGTGGGTAACGAAACTCAAACTCGGACAGGAAACCTACCCGATGTGGACACGTTACTTCGAGTGCATGATTGACGATGACCAGTTACAGATAGACCTGGCCATGGGACGGAAAGTACCGTTCGACCTGTACCAAGTACTGAAATTCTGCGACAGTTGCGATTATGCCAAGGAAGAGCTCGCAGGGAAATGGCAGGAAATTTGGAAGACACAGATGTGGAAATACATCAATCCATACTCGTTGGTTTCCTATTATCTTTTCACCGATTATCTTGCCGCTGTCGACCAACAGGCGAAAAACATGCAACCGATGTTCTTCCTTGAAGACGGCTGTAGCGTCAAGGACGGTGTTTATAGCGGAGCAAACGGTATGGAAGCGCGAAGAATGTACCTTAATAAAGTTTATGACTGTGATACCTGCAACGGTAAGGATAATGACGGCGGGCAAACCATTGACCCGGAAGTTGACCCCGGTGATCTGACAAACAGTGCATACGCCGGAAGAGGAAGCGTGCTTTGGAATGATATACGTGGTCAGCAGACTATGGATGTAGACCAAAATGCCAATACAATTACATTGCCTGCAATAGCAGATACGATGCGTTCGCTTCCCGATACACTTGGAATCGGTGCCGGACCGTTTTCTCCCAAGGGAGCTGACTATTATTTTGTAAAACAGATAATGAAAAAATGGCCTAAGGTTGTTTCAAGTTATGATGGAGAACGGAAGTATATCAAATATACAGGATACAACGACCTCTATTTCTATGCATTGCAAGGACTGGGGCTGACATCTCTTCCCGCTTTTATAGAACAACGCTGGCGCATCCGTGACGGATACTACCGCTGTGGGGATTTCAAGGCGGAAAGCGGTTATATTGGTGGACGTATCGGTGCAAAAGAAGGTGCAGTCATCAGATTTAAAGCGGCCAAGAGTGGGTATTTCGGTATCGGTAACGATAGTGGAAACATTACACAGGGAATCTTTCTGAAGGCAGGGGAAAGCGGTACATTCACAGATTTCCAGCATGGGGAAAACATCATGCTGTACATATATCAGGCAGACCGCATGAGCATGATAGATTTAAGTGAAGTAAGTATTGACCCTCAATTCGGGAATACCCTTTCAAAAATGTCGTTGCTACAGGAACTGTATCTCGGTAGTGAAAATCATAAGGAATGGAAAATGTCGCCCGGAAACACCGGATTTCTTACCAATTTGGATTTAGGAGACATGCCGTTTCTCACTACATTGGATATTCGAAACACGGAAATTATAACCGTCAATTGCTCAAAGTGTCCACGAATGGAGAGTGTGCATGCCGATAATACTTCTTTGTCTGCAATAACGTTTGCTGAAACTTCTCCGATAAGTACGCTTGCCCTTCCCGGTACTATCACTGAACTTGTATTGAACAATCTGCCTAATCTGACTTATCCCGGCGGGCTTTCTCTTGGTGGTGTCAGTAAGGTTACAAAAATATTCGTGAATGAATGTCCGTATATTGATACGATGACTCTGTTGGAACAGGTGGTCAATGCAAGTGAATTGAAAACCGTCCGTATTCCCAACGTAAATGCTACGGCGAGTGTTGAAATGCTTCGTTCCATAAAAAACGGTGGGGCTATAGGATTGGATGCGAATGGTAATGCGTACGATGAAAAAGGACAGTGTAGCGGAATAACCGGACGATGGATATTGGTCGAACTGATAGAGCAGAACGAAATCGAAGAGCTTGTCCGGTATTTTCCCCAACTTGAACTTCATAATTCGCAGTTCTCTATTGTGAAAATCAGCGATACGGTAGACAATGATTCGTGTGAGAAGTATAGCAATCCCGAAAATAAGACGGGGGCGGATTATGGCAACACATATATTCCAAGCGGGCATACCCTTGCCATCAAGAAAGGATGCCATGCCTATAAATGCTCATTCAACACGAAGAAAAACCAGATGGAAGGCGTGCAGTTAAGCGATACGGATTTCAACTACCTGAAAAACGGCAGCAGCTTTGACATAACGGACACCGCCGGAGAGGGCTTTGATATATTCTGGCATGCTCCGCACCATTGGTACAAGGGAGTGAACGACTACAAGAACCAAGTAAAGTATTTTTTCCCTTCTATAACAGAGACCGAACCGCTCTCAACTGCATTGCATAGCAGAAAATCCCTGTTGTCGGAATTGCTATATATGGAAAATACCGGAGTGTATGCGATTGATGCCGTTGTCGGTGAAGTCATAGGCGAGGATGTCATAACCACCGCATCCAATACGAACAGCTACAAGATGGATGTGAGAGGAATGAAGCAGGTAAGATGGCCCGGTCTGAACCATGCCCGGCTTGGAGGCGTGTTCACTGACGAAAACAACCGTGTGCTCAGTACGTTCATCATGTCTGTAAGCCATACCTATTTTGACTTCAACATCGGTGATTATGTGTTCTGTGACATACCTAACGGTGCAAAATGGTTTTATTTCACTTCTTTCCGTGACATTGGCGACATAGAGTGCCTTGTTGTAGACAGCAGCAGTATTGAAGCCATAGAACCTGAATGGACCGAACACACGGTTGGCGACAACGACAGTCTGGTCGGTGTATATCCTATTACCGTTGACGGTTTGAAGATGCCACGCAGCCTTTCCGGTGATATACGTTCGAAGAAAGGCAACGGGACGTCCGTTACATCTAACGAATGGAAATACGACAGTGAGGGTAATCCTATTGAGATGCCTATCGGCGGTTTGAATTACACGGCAAAGGATTTCCAAAACATCTGCCGCTTACGTGGAGTTGGCTATCAGTTGCAGGATTACGAACAGCATAAAGAGATTAGCAATCTATGGTGGGCTTTGAGCGGAACAACCAACGAACAGTCGGTTGTGGGCAATGGCGGACATGACAGCATTCTGAATAAACTGGATTCCATTGGCATGGCTGACAGCAATAATACCGGCAATACGCTCAACTCCATACTTGGATTGAAGCATTATGTGGGTTGTGATTCAGAATGGATGGACTATATCGCTTTTAATGTGCCGAGCTATGAAGCGTTCTACAAGGCAAAATGCACGGAGAACGACAGTTCATATCCAATAGATTATACAGCGCATATTTATGACCCCGTAAACAAAACCGAACGGACTGTTAAAACAGTTGACGCTTCCAATGGAAATTGTGTCGTGCGCATAGTACATGGTGCCAAGTGCGATGTATTGCCCAGCAGAGTACACAAGGGAGATACAAGTATGTATGTAACACATTATGCAGCAGGATTTTGGATAAGTGGAAGCCGAGGCCGTTGTGTTTTGCGGTCCGGCGTCAACTCGTATGCGTTCAGCGGTCTCGCTTATGCGCTCGCGAACTACGCTTCATCGCTCTCGAGCGCGAGCTACGGGGCGCGTCTGGCCTTCCGCGGAAAATTCGTTATAATTGAATAGAGCGGACCTCGCGATTTCGAAAAAAGCGTTGGAGGGAGAGCCGTAGGCTGCTCCCTCTTTCTTTTTCTCGCGTAAGCGAGTCGATTTTTGAAACTAATTTTTATGTGGTTGTATTTTTGTCTGTAAAACGTTCCATATATAGAACATTTTCACTATATTTGCATTGTGAATGATATAAGATATGGAATTGAAAACGAGATTCAAAGTAATAATGTCGAGTGAAGCCGATGCATTTCTTGACACTCTGCGCCAAGACGTTAAGGATAAAATTATCTATAATGTAGATAAGGTAGCCAATGGTTATATGGACAAAGATTTATTCAAGAAATTAGATGATACTGACATTTGGGAGTTTCGCACCCTGTATAAAGGTATTCAATATCGTCTGTTGGCTTTTTGGGACACCGACGCGGAAACGTTGGTCATTGCCACGCATGGATTTGTGAAGAAAACACAAAAGACCCCACGCAAAGAGATAAACAAGGCGGAAGCCGTCAGAATATTATATTTCAACTCAAAAAAATAAGTATATGGAAGCAATTAAATTTTATACCCTTGATGAAGTTAAGGATAAACATATAGGTGAGGTCGGTACACCGCACAGGGATAAGTATGAAGCTGAATTGCAATCATTTTTGATTGGGGAAGCCATAAAAAAAGCCCGTAATCCCAAAACATGACCCAAGAGGAATTGGCACAAAAAATCGGTGTACAGCGTTCACAAGTATCCAAGATAGAAAGCGGACGTAATCTGACCCTTTCCACCATTGCGCGAGTGTTTAAGGCCATGGGTATGAAGGCGTCTTTGAGTATTTCCGGTTTAGGAAGCATAACTCTTTAAAAAAATAAAAGGCGGACAATCCCTCGCGCCGTTGTGTTTTGCGGTCCGGCAACAACTCGAATGCGAACAGCGGTCTCGCTTATGCGAACGCGAACAACGCTTCATCGAACTCGAACACGAACTACGGGGCGCGTCTGAAATTCTGTTGGTTAAATTAATCGGAGACCCTGCACAGGTACGAGATTACCACCGCCATTCTCCGAGGGATTCGAGCCTCGGCAACAGCATGATAATATATATTTATTAATGGAAAGCCGGAACATATCTTTAACCACATGTGGGGAGAGGTTGGACCACTCCCCACGAGACCGGAAGGCGGTCAGCGATATATACGATTTATTCCAACCGGCCGTAGCTGCAACTGCGGTCTGTTATCCGTTATATAATCTCATACCGGAGATTATATCCGATGAGAATTTGGAAAGGTCATTCAAGCGTGTCATGGCAAATCTGAGAAGTGCAGATACCCGAAGCGGAAATCGGCAAAGAGAGATAGCTGTAATAGATGGCATTGAATGTTCACCAAGAATGGCCCGTTATGTAAAAAACAAGCATAAGATACTTGATGCGCTGAAAGAACAGATAGGTAACGGCACATTCCGTATAAAGAACCTCAAGTCGTTTACTGTGGATGACGGACCGAAAGTAAGAATTGTGCAAGCCCCGTCAGTCATAGAGCGTATTGGAAGCAATGCGATTATGGAGCCGTTGGAAAAGCATCTTTCACCCCTATTGATAGAAACAACGGCTGCATCCATACAAGGACGCGGACCGCATGGTCTGTTCCATCAGGTGCAGGATACATTGGCAGAGAACCCCAATATACACTATTATTATCAAAGCGATTATAAAGGATATTATGACAGTATTGACCATGATATATTAATCTCCACAATCAGGCGATATGTCGGAGACCCTGTCTTATTGCCTATTCTTGAAAATTTTGTCAAAGCACTATATCCCAACGGGAAGCATGGCATAAGCAAAGGACTGCGTTCCTCACAATTCTTTGGAAACCTTTACCATAATGATATTGATCACCGGATGATTGATGAATATGGTGCAAAACATTACTTCCGTTTTTGTGATGACATCTTTATTCTCGGTGAGAGTAAACGTGATTTGTGGAAATTGCGGGACAAACTACACTATGAAGCAGCTCAAATAGGGCTGACAATAAAACCAAGCGAAAAAGTGGCTCCCATATCCTCCGGTATGGATGCCCTTGGCTTTGTCAACTACGGCGACTATACATTGCTACGAAAACGGACAAAAGTAAATGCAGCCCGAAAACTTTCCAAGATTAAATCACGGAAACGGAGACAGCAAATAATCGGTTCATTCAAGGGTATGGCCTGCCATGCAGATTGCAAACATTTATTTTATATACTTACCAAGAACAACATGAAGAAATTTTCCGAAATGGGTGTTACGTACACTCCAGCAGATGGAAAAAACGCTTTCCCGGCAAGGTTATGCGTTTGAGCGACATCGTAAATATTCCAATTGAGATACATGATTTTGAAACAGGAATAGACACCAAAGAGGGGGAAGACCGTTATCTGGTATCGTTCCGCAATCCCAGGACTCAAGAATGGGGAAAGTTCTTTACTGCATCGGTTGAGATGAAAGGTATTCTTGACCAAATCAGCGATATTGAGGACGGCTTTCCATTTGAAACAGTTCTCAAATGTGAAATGTTTGACGGAGGCAAACGAAAATACAATTTTACCTGACGGGAAAAAGATAACATACTAATCCGCTCGGTATCCGCTACTTTTGTCGTAAATCAAAATTCATGCAATGGAAAAGATTTACGGCACAAAGAAGCGGCAGGATTGTCTTGTACGTACAGGACGCTCCAAGTGGATACTGTTTTATGGCTTCGGGAAAGATGATGAGAATAGTGAGAATGGCTGGGAGTACCGGCATACATTCGACCATAAACCCACACTTTCCGAAGTCAAGGAACTTGTTGTGTCCGCTATAAACACGGCTACGGAGGAAAAGATTATAAACGGCTTTGTCTGGAACGGGAAAGCAGTATATCTTTCACCCGAAAACCAATTAAACTTTTCCGCTATAGAACGTAGTGAAAAGATTCCTTATCCGCTTATTCTAAAAATCAATGAACAGGAAGATGGTACGCCCATCTATCATACTTTCGAGAATGCAGATGATTTTATTGCGTTCTCCCAAGCAGCGTGCGCCTATGTGATAAAGACTGTTCAGGAAGGGTGGAAAGAAAAGGATGAAGTGGATTGGACGGTATTTAATTTAAAAAGTAATAACGATGAAAAAGTTGATTGAATGGCTCGGAATGAGTAACAGGTGGAAACACCTCATAGGAGGACTGATTATCGGCATTTTTGCATTTGGTTGGTTTACCGCAATGTATGCCGGAGTTTTGACAGCAGGTGCTTTGGAATATAAAGACAAGGTGCATGGCGGTAGATGGGATTGGATTGACTTTGGTCTTACAGTAGCCGGAGCAATGATAGGACAACTAATAGAAGGAACTTTAATATGGAACAACTAAGCACGATTATCCAAGTTGTCGGTTCGCTCATCACATTAGTTATATTGCCCTTGTTATTGCTTAGAAGCAAAAAGAAAAAGGCAGATGCCGAGGCTGAAAAAACCGAAGCAGATAACATCACAGCTTATGCTGCTGAATGGAAAGAATTGTACGAGAAGAAGGAAAAGCGAGTTGTCGAACTGGACGCCAAAATTGACCACCTTTACGCCGAGATAACCAAGTATCGTGACGCTATCCGCGAGCTAAGCGAAAAGAACAGCGAGCTTGCCGTTCAGAATCAAGCACTGGAATTCCGGAAATGCAATAAACATGGTTGTGCAGACCGCGTCCCACCAAGTGAATATTAACCAAATAAATAAGTATGAAGATATTGATTGATAACGGGCATGGTGAAAACACTCCCGGAAAACGTAGTCCTGACGGTTCGTTGCGTGAATATGCTTATGCACGTGAAATTGCAGATAGAATAGCACATGAACTTTCCGCAAGAGGTTATGATGCCGAACGCATTGTTCGGGAAACAGTAGATGTTCCACTATCAGAACGTGCAAGGCGTGTAAACGAAGTTTGCGGACGATATGGAACGGCCAATGTAGTTCTTGTTTCTATCCACTGCAATGCTGCCGGAAACGGTGCAGAATGGATGAACGCAAGAGGATGGAGCGCTTATACATCGAAAGGCAAGACAAAGGCTGATAAACTGGCAACTTTCTTGTATGAAGAAGCTGAAAAAAACTTTATCAGTCAAAGAATACGCAAAGATAATTCTGACGACGATCCTGACTGGGAAGAAAACTTCTATATTTTGAGTAAGACAAAATGCCCGGCTGTACTTACGGAAAACTTTTTTCAGGATAACAAGGATGATGTCCTGTACCTTTGTTCCGAAGAAGGCAAACAAGCTATTGTTAAAACCCATGTAGAGGCAATAACCAGATATATTCAGAAGTATGGTAAAATGGTTTAAAGATATTGTAGCAATATTGTTTGTGGTATTATTTTTCACATCACTGTTTTTTAATGTGCGTTTTTGCATATCGAATAAAAAGTTACCTATAAATGATACCACAAGAATAACTGTTTTCGATACCATACCCTATTACAAGCCTGTACCCAAGGATAGTACCGTTATTAAATACATCACGCAGATTCTTCCTACTGCAAAACCGGATAGTACGAAACAGACTCCGGACGTAGCAGATACGACTAAACCTCCAAATAAAGACAAAGACAGTGTTGAGGTTGAAATCCCCATTACGCAGAAGATGTATGAAACAGACACATATCGGGCTTATGTAAGTGGCTTTCATCCACAACTTGACAGCCTGATACTTTTTGCCGGGCGTGATATAATGACCGTAACAGGTAATTATCCCAAACCCAAGAAGAAAAAGTTCAGTATCAGTCTACAGGTAGGATATGGAATAACACTGAGAGAAACGCCGCAATTTTCTCCATGTCTTAGTGTAGGTTTATCGTATAATTTGTTTGATTTCTGATTATGATAGATATTATATTAACGGTCAATAAGGAAAAAGTATATGAAGAGGTAGCAAAGACCACATCGTACACCGGTGCGAAAATGGATGATGAGCTTGCCTACGATCGTATATTTACGACGGATGAGGATAAAAGCATGCTTGAACGTTTTTGGTGCGAGAGTAAGAATACCATATGCAACAGTTTAAAGAAAATGCTTCTTGACGAAACGGAAGCTGACAGTGAATACAGGCTTTCGTTGGGGCTGTCGGATTCATTCGATGAAGCTCTAAAAGAAAGTATGCAGCGTAGCTTGTTTTCATTCTTCGTGATGAATGTCACTGCAAAGTGGTACACGTTTACCAATAAGGAAGAAGCTGCCGGATATGCAACGGAAGCTGCTACCTATATGGAGGATATAATGCGTAAGGCATTTTTCAAAAGAAAGCCCATGCGCCCGACATACGAATAATCATTAATTCAAAATATTATGGCAGAAAATAAGAAAACATTAACCGTGACACAACAGGTCAAAGAACTTGTCTATGATATTCAGAACAAAGCGTATTTGACGGGACAGGCACGAGAAGCGGCCGGCAAGAGCTATCAAGTCGCATCCAATATGCAAGCAAGTGATGACGATGAAAACAGCTATCAGATACGTCGTTCGTTGGCCAATGCCTTTTCCTCTTTAAAAAGTCTGCTTGGAGAGTATCTCAATGAGGATAATACAACAAGCGATAACCTGATGGATGAAGAGATAGATAATAACGGTAAACTTTCATTGGAGTTTTTGCTTCCGTCTAACTATAACAACGCTTCGGCGGACGCACTGGGAAATGGCATACATTCATATCTTGTAGATATGGCACTTGGAGAGTGGTTTGCCATAACCAGTCCGGAAGATGCCAATGCGTATATACAACACTCCGGGGTGAGTCTTGAAAACGTGAAGCGTGCACTCTACAAACGCAGCCGTCCGGAAAGACCGACTTATGATTAATTGATGTTCAAGCCTATGGTATATTGTCAAAACAGCCAGTCTAAAACAAAAGCGGTAACACTTGTGTTTAAAAGGGAAGAACTGCTTTACGATGCGGAGAATTATTCTTTTGTAGAGGGCGACATTATGCAAGCGGAAGATGAACACGCCAGACATCAAGTATTCGACATCGGTCAGGACGGTAATGTGGACAGAGTTACGAGAATACTTAACCTCGTACATTCTGAATGCGTGGAAATGTTGTTTCCTTATACGAAAGAAGAAATTTCCGATAAGCAGGAACCCCTTGATAATGTTATGACCGTGCCGGAAGAATACCTCATAACCCTTGTTTTGCCTGTGGAATTTTCATTGTCTACCGTGAAGTTGCTGAAACATCTGATACACGAATATATGGTCTGCAAGGTCCTTGCCGACTGGATGAGCATAACAAATCCAGGCAGCCAAGCCAACTGGGAAGATAAAGCCCGAAATATCCGAATCAAGATACAGACTTCCCTTGTTTCACGAAAAGGCAAGATAAGACGAAAACTAAAACCGTTTTAGAATAGACAAGAGCCGGGGTGCATCACGCATACCGGCTCTTTCTCCTTATAAACAATCTGATAACCTTAAAAATAACTGACCTATATGTTTCATTTATCGTAGTCTGTTGAGCATACGGGGATTGAACTGGACACTAAATCCTAACAGGCTTTCGGATTTGTCAAGTGTACAAATGAGTGCAATTCTAAATGCTTTGTACGGTGTTCCTCTGAAACCACGCATATATTTGTCTGTACTGCTCCATACAGTATGCCAATTAAACAAATCATTCGAACCGTACAGTACTTGTACTACATGTCCCGACTTAAAATATCCACGTTGAATGATGGTATCTATCGTCTTGAACACATCTGGCTCATCCATTTTGAAAGGGCGGGTAACCACTAATGCCGTTATGTTTTCAGCAGATGATGTAGAAAAATCCACAAGTCTGTTTCCGTCAGCCATTGCTAATGCTTCCGGATACGAATTGACATTGTTCACTATGTCTGACAGCATCATTCCCCAAAGCTTTGACTTCAACGAAAACACATAAGCATAGCGTACAGCCGGGTTATACACAATGATATGCTGATTGGTATAATCATATATCATCCGGCAAGCGGCAAGAAAATCAAAAAACGGAATCATAGCAATATCGTCAAGAGCCGTTCGTTCATTTTCGCTTGCTTTTCCATTATAAACTGATAGAAGTTTATCCGATCTTGGCAAATCAGAAATAGAAAACAAATCTTCCGCATTTAAACTTTCTGATATGCACTGCACAGTAGAACCACTTATCAGCATAATACCTCTATTGGTGGCAAACAGCACTGCATTATCAATTTGTGTGATACTGTTCGTATTTATACAAACCTCCCGTGTTACAGGTTGCCGTGCTGAGTATGATCCCGTATTTGATACTTCTAAGGCCCATACACCTTCTGATGTAAAAGCATAAAGTGGAAACTGACCGAACTGTCCCTCTGATAAAGCTTTTACAGCTGAAGATATACCAAGAATAGTGCCAGTACCTATTGTATTGATACCGAGAACCGGAAAGTGAAATGGATTATTGATTTCCGATGTGTATATTTTGTTCGGTAAATCAATTATTCGCTGTTCACGGGGACTTGCTGTAGGATAATCACTAAGTCCTGTCGGAGGATTTTCCCAACCGGCAAAATAAAAAGCTCCGTTAAGGATTTGTGCTGTTCAAGTGGCACTTCATAATATTGTGGTAATCCATAATGCGTCACAATAACTGCTTTGTATGCGTTTATATTAGGGTAGAACAAAAACAGCAATGGCGGATCCAATATTGACGCTTGATAAGATTCTCCATTGACCACTATGTCCCGACCATCCTGCTTGATATAGAAGTATACAGAAACAGGCATTGTTCCATCAAAATAAGTAGGGGACATTCCATCAAAATTAGCAACATATCCGTTGGTATATGTAATCATCGCTCCTGTGTTATACAAGTTATATAATTCTTTTTGAATGTTTGCGATGTTAAGTCTTGAATTATAAACAAACGAATAATGTGGAAGCAATTTATCATGACTGTCATAATCATCTGTCATAACTTCTCGTGTTACCAATGACTGTAGATATCTTCTTCGATTACCAGTTTTGTACGTGTAGTGGAAAGTTGTTCAATACGGAGACTTTCAAGCAGGTAGAATTGCGATGTTGAACGAATATCCTCTTTTACATCATCAATACTTCTACGAGGAATCATCAAACGTCCACTTGGATAAGTCAGTCCGTTGGGGTCAAATGTAAAGGCATATAGTTTATTGAATGTATGATGTTGATAACGAATTGGAAATTTGGAGGTAGAAGCTGCTTGATTTATATGTTTGCATACACAATAAGAATTATAGTTTTCCGATTGTGCAAATCTTGTACATTTTCCGTTTTGGTCATAAGTATAAATAGGTTTTGAAACAAACACATCAACAGATCGAACTATATCTTTCCAATTTTTAAGCATATCAAGGCGAGACTGAAGAACAACGGCACAATCAAGGTCGTGTATCATTCCACATATTCGAAGTTGCGCATCTGTATACTTTCCCTTTCCCGTCAGGTGTGTCCAAAAAACTTGCGGTGCAAGGTCTGATGAAGCAATCATCAGAATCGGAGCCGAGTGCATTGTCAATGTTCCATCGTATAGCCGATAGGCGTATCTTACAAAGAAAGGAAAAATGAATTTGCCCTTATTTGTAGACCTTTCAGCAATAAATTTATTGATATGGGCAAGTACTTGGTCTGTAATTCGCGTTTTATTGTTATCAGAGAATTCATTCCAAATGCTGCCTTCACTAATAGCATCAAATGATATTGAAAATTCATCTGTCCGAACCATTTCACCCTGCAACCCAAATGAAAGTGGGCATTCAGGTATTTTTGTACCAAGATATAAATATCCGTCATTATTTCCTTTCCATAGAAAATAATGCATACCGTCAGTTGACAAGATGAGAAGCGTATTGCCAATAGCTGTTACCTGATATACCTCGTTAAATGAACGAAGAAAAACAGGCTGATGTGCGTCAGAACCATTCCACCAACTGATAGAATTGTTGTTAAAGATGATATAGTGCTTGAAGTTAGCCGATTTATGAATATACATAACCGAATCACCACCTTTGAATTGTAATACTTCGGATGGCGGCAATATGGGTTTAAGTGCACCGTTTTCGGGAATAACACCTATCGATGTTGCCAAGTCCCCATCGGCGCACTCATAGTCCGATGGGTTGGCAGAATACCCGTTGTATTTTATTTCTTTAATCATATCTTTCTTACAAAAGGAGTTTGGTAATGATTGGTAGCAATGTGCCATGATATTGGCTTTCCTTAGGCTCTCCAACGCATAATCTCGCCTTGTCTGTTACACCCGACACATCAAGTATGGCGGAGCACAGCCTTTTAGATGAGGCTCTGAAATGTTTCCCTTGCCTATTGGATGGAAACACACATGCTTCATGCCGACCGCCGGTTGGTGAGCGGTATCTGACATAAAGATATAATTCTCCGTTCTCACTCATAATATCCAGGACATCACCTCGCGAGAGATGAAGTTGCTTGGCTATATGAGATGTAATGTCTATTCTTCCCGAAGAATAGAATACTATATCAGCCTTTCTTGTATTTCCTAATATACTTTCCATTGGGCTTTTCAATTTGATAATAGATGAGACCTTTGCTTGTATGATGTATAGACACAGACAGTTTGACTATACTATCACCGGGTAACCCATGCTCATAAAGCATAAGACCGACCGACGGGCACAGACTTTCAAAGCCTATGCACTTATACTTGTCATTATATTGAATATCGCATAGTTGAGTCGGTTGTCCGATATTTGGATTGACGGTGAAGCCGAAAGAATCTTGTCCGGCAATTCTGAAAACAAACACTTGGGCTGCATCGCCCTTTTTCGCCTTACCTTTGATATGGAGAAACAAGCGTTTGGATAGCGTGATTGAATTGTCGTTACCATCGGCAATCACATAGTAGTTACGTGACTGCCACCATGTTTTTAGTTTTTTGATAATCATAATACGAAAATAGAATGATTCACAGATTATTATGGTTTAACTTTTTACAGACGAATCGAAATATATCCGGCGTGAACGGAAAGAAACTGTTTCGACAAACCGGAATGACAGAGTTGTTTCGATTTCCAGTCGATGCCGGTTGGCGGCTTCTTTTGTTGCAAAAATGTAAGAACAGATTTCTTGCTTTGTTGTTCCTTTTGTTGCTACAATGTTGGCATAATATTTGCGCCCGAAAAGGAATGCCATGATTTCTTTTAATACAGTTGAGTTCATATTGTATGATTTAATCAGTGAATAAATTTGTCTGTCGGGGTTCTTTGGAAACGGAAGAAACTCCGGTAATACTATTTACACGTTCAATTTCTCCGTCAATTTCCGTTTCAAGTGCCTTGCATTTCCGCAAGTTTTGTTGGGTGCGACACTTGAAATAGTCTTTCTGTGCTTTGCGCATCAGAACTACCTTGGTAAAGAATGTTTTTGCATCCATATGATAAATACATTAAAATTCTTTATGGGTTGCTAATTGATAATCTTTCTTTTCTTCTTCTGATAGTTCGTTGTAGCAGCTTTCGCAAACAACAGGGTAACCGTGTTCTTCTTCAAAGTACACACCACAAAGTTGGCAACACCAACCGTCTATAATATCTTCTGCAATGCTCATGATTATTTCATTAATTCAAATTCATACGCCCAAACATAGGGATTGCTTTCCCAAGTGCCTTTACCGGAGACTTTATCTATGAGGGCGGCAAAGGCTTCACGTGGAGTATCAAATCCATTGTCTTTGTTTCCCTCAAATTCATAAAATATAGATGGCGGAAACTCATCATCACCCGAATCTTCATATATCCCTTCTTTCAAGCAATCTTCATCGCTAATGTCCTGTAAGCGTTCAACCTTACGATCTGTAAATTCAATATGGCGGGGCATTAGGTCGGCTTTCACAAACATTTTATTAGTCCAACCGGGATGTAATTTCAGTTCAGGCAATATAGAATCCAAGTATTCTAAGTAAGCTGCATTTTTCCCTTTTCTATGAAATCGGTCAACATCCATATAACTTTGCGCAATGGCAACAACTTCTCCAAGTTCATATTTCGGCAATATCTCGCCCATATCAAACTCTCTTTCATCAGCATCGTACATACAAGGCCAATCAACAATCTTTTTGTCAGAATGGCGTCTGTGTATATTGAATCCTGCGACCCATTCTCCCCTAAAAGTTCTTGGACATTTGATTATTCTTCTCGTCATAGTCTTCCGCCCTTCCAATACAGCTTGAGTTAAGCCAATTTTATCATTGAACATTATTTTCTTCATTGTAGTATTCTTTATTAAAGTGTCCGTTGGCAATCAGCCAATCAATAGCCAATACACAAGATTCGACAGGTGATGCGGTTTCAAAGGATTTCACATAGGGATAAGAGAGTAACCAAGCATCGCTTGTTTCGTGATGCAAGCCAAAAACATTCTCACTGGTTCCTATTCTGATTTCGGTCGGAAGTAACTCCAACAGCCTACACAAACTCCATGCAGGGACATCCTCACCCCACAATCTATCAAATACTTCTTCTCCGGCCATTGGCGATCCGTCAGGATGCTTGTGAAAAGGAAATGCAAGTTTGGCTATTCTTTGAGGAGTCCAAAACTTACCTCTCAATGTAGGCGGCTTGGTTTGTAACTCCCACTCTAAAGCTGGTACCTTACTCTTTGTATGATGATATACCATATCAGCCGTTTCCGGCTTTAGTCCCAAAGCGAGCAATCTTTTTGACTGCTCATGGGTAGTACATATTTGCGATTTAAATTCCATTGCTCTTATTTTTGTTATTAGTTAAAACTGATTGCCACATACCTATAGAACCGTATGTATCCGAAACAATAAGAGGGATTCTCTGTATTATCACCTATCTCAATTCGCACGTTATAGCCTTTCATCCGTAAAAAGCGTGCAGCTATTTCATAGGCGGTGTATCTTTTTCCATGAATATCCCAATAGCTGGATTTCCATACTGTTTGAGGAATACCTTTTTTCAGAATCTTCTTAAAGGCTTTGGCGGTTCGTATAACTTCTTTTTTATTCATATTTGTTCCGATTTTAATTTCTTGTTTATTTCTTTTTCAGCAGCTCTGGTCCCTTTCTTGAAACCCTCTACAAAGCTGTCAAAACAAGCTCTATGGATTTCTAAAGTGCATCTTTGCATAAGTGGACAAATCGAACATTTTTGGCTAAGCCCTGCGGACTTTTTAGCGAGTTTCGTTACATTTTTCATTGGTTTATCCTTTCATTCTGCCTAAAAAGGCAAGTTTAATCACATCATATTGAGTTCCTATCCATGCAAATTCCAACATGGCATTATCGTCTGCAATGTCATTAATTTGCATGATTGGGTAGTTACCTTGATTTGTGCTATAACAAACACACGAACTGTAAATAAAATCCTCAACCTCTTCTTGACTTCTTGGAACATTGAAATAACTGTCAAGGCTTCCGATTATATGCTCTTTCAAGTATTCGGAACTATATGCAGCAGCAATCTTATCTTGATTTCTAAGTGCATATCTCATAACTCATCTTTATCTCCTAATTCAGACAACGCTTGTTCAAACTCTTTGAGTTTCTTAATGGCGTAATCTCTACGATAAGTGATTATATCACGACTTGTATAATTTGTATAGAACCGGTCTATAAGGTTTTGAATAAAAAACCTTTCAGGCTCTTCGCAATGATTCAATAGAATTACATAATTCGTGTTTCGTGGGTGGAAACATAGGAATCTATAATAATTCACTTTGCCGCAAGAACATTCAATTAAGCGTTCATCAGTCTTTAATTTCCTAATGTCTTCAGTGTTCAATATAGGTTTCATGATTTAATCCTCCATATTAGGTAGTAAATCTTCGATGTATGCCCAACGGATAATTTCTGCTTTTTTGTAAAAGTTATCCCAATTCATCGAATCAGGGATTACGTTAAATCTACCATTTTTGCATTGAGCAAGATAATTTCTTTTCCTTTCCGGACATTCTTTTGCATCATGCCACACGCTATTGATGCGCCAGTTTGCACCCCATTCCGCAGCTTTAGTGTGTTCAATAAATCTATCCACAAACCCCGGATTGTTCGGGTCTGCTGCAAACTCATTTGCATAAAGATGTTCCTTTATTGCCTCCTTGATGTTTTTTTTCATTCTTCAACTCCTTTCGGTTTGTTTATCGGTTTCCAATGGGTTATCTTGTAGTCCTTGTAGTTGCAGGTTATTTGGTCTAAATAATCTTCCGTCCACCCGTATTTATTGTAATAAGCTGTCAAGTAATCTACTTTCCATTTGTTACTACAGCATAGATATTCTACCCTTAAAATGCAATATGTTCCAATTGGTGGCACGTCTTCCGTGTCCTCTTTGCATTCGTGCCATTCTTCATGCTCATTCCAACGCCTTGCGATCTCTTCACAAAGAATATTTGAGCTTTCCACATCACCCAAGTGGATTTCTGCTATTTGGTAATTCATACCGTCCTTTATACAAAGTTCCGCATCCAATTCATCCGCACCAAATAAGCGTTTGCCTCGTGCTGGTAGGCAAATAAGTTTCAATGTATCAGTATCTAATTCGCCTTTGGCGTATGCCCAATTCAGTTTTATTTTTGTCATAATCCAAAAATATTTTTGTAAAATTCAAAATTTCTGTTTTCTACCTTTGCATCTTCCGGATAATAAGTAGCGCGATGATACCATGCTTGATAGCATTTCGGGCAAAACCATTGATTTAGCACAGCTATGTAATAGCCTGTAGATGCAGTTTCGTTGCAGTAGTCACAAATTCCTATTGCACCATATTGTCCTAATTCCTCTACAAGTTCTTTCCTACTTATTTGGATTACCTTGAATCCTTTTTTATTGTCTTTTATATTTGCCATACCATTCCTTTTTTATTCACAAAGCCCATAGTAGCTCATACAACTTGTTGCCACATCATCGTCGAACAGAGAACCACCTGCACGTTTACTTTGTACATAACGAACAACATCGCTGATTAGAGGATATTCACCCTTATAATACTTAGATGAAATTTTATCAGGACCGAAAAAACTGCTGTTGAACTGTTGTTCGAGACCTGCAATGTAGCTTATCATTTCTGGCTCTTGTACGCTGATATTGTAAATGTCTTGTTGTGAAGCCATCACGCAAGGAAAGCAACCAACACGTTTGTAGCCCATTCGGTAGAGAGGATTAGGCTGTATTCCATTTTCAAGTATATAGTCAATCACTTGTTGTGCCGACCAATCGAATACCGGACGCAATAGGTCATCAGCATATTTCTTTCGAAATGCCAATACATCTTTACGACGATAGGTGTGGTACTTGTCCTTACCATTCTTATCCTTACCGTATGGCTGCACATAATACTTGAAGTACGTACATTGCTTGGACATTTCGGCACGCTTGGCACTCTCGGCAGCACGTATTCCTTGTATAATCAGAACATCATCGTTTACTTCATCGAGTATGTAGTCAATCATCGGAATGGTTTTCAATTCAGATGTGCAGAATCTCCGTTGCGAGGATGGCCAGCGTGATTTCTTTTTTGTCAAATCTACCATACCGTTAAACTTCTTTGACTTGACGGTAATGAGATTTAAGCCAAGTTGTTCCTGTACTTCTTCGATATATTTATAGGTCAATGGGTGTTCCCAACCTGTATCACAAAATACTGTAATAAAATCTTTTGTTAGGTTATTACGCACCCAAAGAAGTGATGCAAGACTATCTTTGCCACCACTGAATGAAACTATTACTTTCATCCTTTACCTCCTTTCTTCAATTCTGCAATAAGAGCATCAGCACCGCTAATGCTCCACTGGGCTAACGTTTCGCTACTTGCATCCACACACTGATTATGTGAATTGGCTGAAAATCCTTTCATTATCTCTTTCGCAATCTCGTATCTGCGTTGTTCCCAGTCTATGGCTTTTTCAAATTCAAGTGCTGTTCCGGGCATTCTTCGACCGTCTTTCGTTATGAATGAACCGCATAAAACCTGCATAGTACCTGACGGTTCAACATCTATGACCTCGCCGGTAGCCTTTACTTTAGCTTTAAGTTTTTCAGCAGCTCTCATTTGTCTCGTGTGTTCTGCTACACAAGTTTTACACCTGTTAGGATATGATTTGCTGAACTCTGAAATATGCTTTGTTTGCCCGCACTCTGTGCATTTTTTATAAATTGAATTGTCCATGGTTATTATTGATTATAAGTTTCTTGAATAGCTTGGAATATCTCATACATTACTTGTGGGACAATCGCATTGCCATATGCCTTTATCGATTCCTGCCGCCACTTTGAAAAGGCAATACCGTCCAATCTGGTGGAAATCCCATCATCTCGGCTACAAACAGGGGATTGAGTTGGGAAGTTTTTCCACCGTTCTGCGAATGATGCTCTCCTAACATTACCGGCAGGTTGCACAGAGCATCCGTCCTCATTTTCCCATTTTTTCTTTTCAATGCTTGTGGGGAAACGGAGGGTTGATAGTCCCTCGCTGCTGGAGTAGGGGAGCATCCCATTCACCGCCATTGCTGTCAAAGCTGTGCCCATTTGACTGTTCGGATTGTATTTCTTGCTGTACTTGTCCGCTTCCCGGGCATTGGGAGTAGGAAGCAACCGAACCATTCTCGCAAGTCCTACGCTTCCGTTCTGTCCGTTCTGATTGATTCTCCTCGGAGTCCCGTTTCTGGTCGTAACAAATTGGTCGTTCTTTCCAATTATCGCTCCGGTTGTTGCATCGCTCGCCATCGGAGTGGGAAGAAGCCCGAACGCAGCCCCTGACGAAAGGTTGTTGAGTTTCGTACCCGTTCTGTCTTTCGTTCTCGCAGCAGCTTTCATGGGGTGTTCCACCACTTCCACGGCACGTGGTGTCGGAAGCAGTCCTACCGGATAGAATGTTGTCTTCCCATTTTCGTTGCATACCTTTAACCCCTGCGTCTGCACGGTGGGCAATAAAGAAGACACGGTCTCTTCTGTGCGGCGCTCCGACGGCACAAGCCGGAATAACAACCGGTTGGACGAAATATCCTTCACGTTCAAGGTCGTTACACACTGTTTCGACAACGTATTCCTGCCGATGCAATATTCTTTTTCGGTCAACCTCTCCGAACAGAGATTCTTCACGTCCCAACGCAGTTTCACTGCCGGGTTGTACCATTGAGAGGATTCCAGCAACGTTTTCACCAACAACCCAATCGGGCTGAATCTCCCGTATCGCTCGTAGCATTTCCGGCCAGAGGTAGCGGTCATCTTCCGCTCCCTTTCGCTGTCCGGCGCAAGAAAAAGGCTGGCAGGGAAAACCTCCGGTGAGGACATTGATTTTTCCACGCCACTCTGTAAAATTTGTTTTCGTGATGTCTTCATAACTTTTGCTGTTTGGGAACCAATAATCAAGTATTTTTCTCCCGAACGGGTTTATTTCACAATGGAACATATTTTTCCAGCCCATTTCCTCGGCAGCTATTTCCGGACCACCGATGCCGCTGAACAAACTACCATGGGTAAACTTATTCTTTTCCATGATTACGGATTTTTTGTTTTTGCTACTTTAGTTGGTTCATAGTACTTGCATTTGTCTGTTCCCGGATTGTATGCTGGCCATACCCATTGCAAACGTGTATCGGGTGGATCGGGCAAATAGCGTTTACAACTCTTGCGGATTGAGCAGGTAACGCCCGAACAATAACTATAATCTGTATTCATCGTCATAATGTTTTTAATTAGTTTACTGTTTTCTGAATGACTGCTCATTGCCGAAATTGATGATTAGCATCATTTCACGGAAACGGTCTGCAATTCGTTCGTCGTAATATTCTGCAATTTCTTTTGCCGTAAGATTGGATGAGACCAGCGTACAGAACTGCTCTTCATAGCGAAAAGACAGCATATCCATGGCGGCGGTTACGTAATCGCCATAATGAATGCTTTCTTTCGGTTCGGAGCCGAGTTCGTCGATTGCGAGTATTTCGATTTGGCGCAGCTTTTGTAGCGTGCCACATCGGAGGTGTTGTCGCGTGTGGGATTGTTATACGCTTTAGCCAGCAAGACGAGTTCTTTAGCCGATACCATCATGTAGCCGCGTATCGGATATGCATCCGCATTGCTGTTATACCCCTCATCAGAGCGCAAGTAGTTTATAAGGTTTTGCAATGCACGCAGAATGGTGGTTTTCCCATTTCCGGCATCGCCGCAAAGGAACAATCCGAAAGTGGAGGCTTCCGATGTAATCCAATTGGAAATGTCCCAAAGGTGCTTTTTGTATTGTTCGGTGGCATTAAATTCCCTATGCCTATGAGCAACTTCCACCCGGCACGCTTCATATAGCATAGCGTAAACTTGCTTGGCGGTATATGGCAATCTAAAACGAGTTACCATATGTTTTCTCTTCATCAGATTTGAGAAGATTACCTCTGCGTTGATTTCTGCTTTCGGGTCTAACTTTATCATCTTTTCTTTTATTTTTATCATTTACAATTCTCAACCATGCGTTGAAGTGCTGTTTGGCATCCTGTAAGGAAGAATGCCGGTCTTTCCCGTCTGCCAGGCATTGCACCCGGAAGTCGTCAAGACTGCTGCGCAAAGAGGAAATATTCGTTGCATGAAGCACTTGTAATTGGTCAAGCCAACACTCGTCTTTTTTCAGTTCGGCAATTTCTTCATCGATAGTCATGGAGTAAGGCTCGTATTGCAGTTCGTTTTGCACTGTTGTACTACCTTGTATCGTTTGTGGATTGTCATTCTTTCGTGGCAGTTTTTCAGTTTGTTTGGGCTTTCTTTTCTCGATTAGGTTATAATCCCCAATATAGCAAACACGACGGCACTGTACGCATATACGACTATACCTTTCCTGAATACCTTTAGAAGTCAATACTTTTTCAGCGTCAAACAATTCTTTTGAAAACAACCCCAGTGTCAGGCAGGTTTTGATTACTTCTGATATATATGCCTCCTCAAATCCCGTAAGCTCCGAGCAAATGAAAGGCAACTCTTTATCCCACTTCATATAATACCCACTCTTGTAGATATTGCAGAGCAGCAGAGCATATACCGTTATAGCTTTTCCACCTTGATACTTGATTAGTTTTCTTATTTTAAGGTCGTTAAATATATCTATATCCAGAGGGAAATAGTCAAGACCTTTTTTAAAAGTTCGTGCCATATCTGACTTTTTTAAAATTCATTTCTCAAATAATCATCCACTTCACGAATGAAATCATCTAGCGAAAAGCACAGAACATATTTGTATTCTCCGTTTTCACATATTATCTTTTGCCATTCTTTTTGTGATGGAGATTGATAGCCGCCTTTCTTTTTCATTTCAATGAGCAGCGCACCATAATCACGATTGCTTTTCAACAGAATCAAATCGGATACACCGGCTGTTACGCCCTCAGCTTTCAATTTGCCACCTGTAACAGTATCACGTCTTCCTCCGTTCGGCACAGCAAACAACCGGCCTTTTAACTTCGGATACTTCAAATTGAACCACTTTACGCAAGAGCATTGTATGCGATGTTCCTCATCGTCATATTTTTGCTTCTTTTTTCGTTTCCTTTCCATTTGAAGCATTTCCTCAAGTGTCATTGTCGCTTTGCTTTTCGGGTGTAACAATGGTGTCTTTTCCGGTCTTGTCTACTACAACTTTTTTCCCACCAACGGTTATCGTTGTCCTGCAACCTTCGGGGAGAGATTGTATGAAATTTCGTACAACAGGCGAATTGGCATTTTCACTGATGGTATCCGTAATGGACTCATCTGCGGCATATGGATAGACGTCCATAATGGCAGTTTCCGCTACCGATGCAATTTGGTAGTCGGCCATTGTGCCTTTCATACCCTCATCCAGTTTATTTACTGCATCACGCAAGTCGGCTGCTTGTACCAGTACGTTGGTAGCCGTCTTTTTTTCTGCTCCACTTTTTTCATCTGAGGTAATGAAATACAGCTTGCACTTGAACCAGCGGTCGGCACTGTCTTCCTCACAGGGAAAGAGCTCGCTATAGTTGGCACGTTTAATGTCGGAAACTGTAAACTCACCGGAAATAAAGGGTGTCATTTCTTCAATGATGCGTGCTTCCGCTTCCGTGAAGCTGAGCGCGTCAACCAGATAGGGTTCTGTTACTTTCTTGTTCATTCCGTTATCCATTGTCTTTTCATAACGGATTTTACATTCAAACCACGTGTGCATCATGAGTTCATTTTTTCTTTGAGTTGTTTACTGACTACAAGTTTTACTGTTCGTCTTGCCGGAATGATTACCGTTGTTCTCTTGTAGATATTACGGGCTTTCCTTTCTTTTGTGATATAAGTCTTGATAGTGCCAAAACCACGTATATAGACACTTTCACCTTTACAAAGTGCTTTCTCAATAGCATCAAAAGCACAATCTACGGCTTGAATAGCCTGTGAGCGACTAATAGTCGTATTGTTGATAACATGTTCAACGATCTCAATTTTTCTCATTGTTTTTATTTTTATTAAAATGATAGATCACTATTGTTTGGTCTACAATTCTCAGTTTTGTATTGAGTATTTTCAACTGATTTTTTCATTATGATTCTTGATTTAAATCCGCAGATAGAAGTAGGACGATGGCTGCAATGGAAAAACTCATTCCTAAAATGGCATACGTATATGCTTTAGAGGATTTGGATTCTAAAGCAAAATGAAAGTTAACAGCAAAAATGATGATATTCAAAACAATAAATATTATATCAAAATAGATTCTCATATTACTTCTTTATTTACTGGTTACTATTATTTTTCCTCATAATCACAAATGCTAATAGGGATTCTTGTTAAATGTTAACGAAAGCCCATTTGTAGCGGCTGTTATTTCTATCTCTGGATATAATCTTTCTATTCCATGGATAAACTCCGTAGCATTGCTGTTATTGTCGGACAGATGCAGGAGTAGAATGTTGCATACTTGAGACAGGTCATTGGCTTGCAATGTGAGGAGACAGTTATCATAGGACATGTGCGACTTAATGGTGCGTTCGTAGCGTTTCTTGTCAATGCGCCCGGCAGTGAAATTTGCATCAAGAATTTCCTTGCTATAATTGCACTCCAACATTACATTGTTAAGACCGGGAAATTTGTATTTTAGGAAATAGGTGTCTGTGGCAAACAGCACTGTTCCGCACTCTTCATGACGGATGAGGTATCCGTAAGGTTCCGCAGCATCATGTTGTACAGGGAACGGTATCACTCTAAATCCATTTATCACAACTTGTTCGAATGGCAACAGCCCTTTTGCCCAATAGCTGGAAGAGAAACCAAGCGCATGTTTTGTGCCTTGACTCATATAGCAAGGTATGCAGGCGTTTATAAAATCGCCCACACATTTGGCATGGTCGCCATGCTCATGGCTGACGATACAACCAACAATGCTGTTTAGATTGAAGTCAAGAACTTTTTTTACTTTGTTGAACTTAACTCCGGCTTCCACTGCAAGTACCTCACCAGTCTTTTCAGACTGGAAGAGGTAACAGTTGCCTGATGATGAAGAACCTAACACATGAAGTTTCATTTCAAATAGGATTAATAGCCCGGTCCATCATCCTCGGTTGAGGCTTGGTTTTCGGTACTTGTTTCACCTTGGGGCTCTTTAATTTCTCCTGTTTCAGGGTCAACACCTGCCGGACTTCGTTGGAAACCGGAGCTACTGCATCATCAAAACTGATAGTGCCTTTGTTGGCTTGCGTGGAAATTTCTTTCGCAACCTGTTCTGTAACATCGACATAATCGGCGTCCTCTACATTTTCTTCAACGGTACGCATACCCATTGACAGTTCCGGTGAGTATGTAGAGCACCAGAACGAGGCGGCACGGTAACGTAACATCTGTTCGGGCATAGTACGCCACTTGCTGCCGTTTTTGCTATACCAACCCTCATCAATCGCCATTTGTATGGTAACGGCTGTACCACGTAAGGCAAGTGGTGATTTTGATGTAACCGGTTTTCCGTTCTCATCATGCGTAACACCTTTAGGAGTAGTCCATGCCACACACTTGACATTTGCCACACCGTTATTGCAAACTCCATTTGATGTCAATTCAAACTTCAGTGGTTCAAAGCGTCCACAAGTATTGATAGTGGCAATTAGGAACTTGGACGACCAAGATGGGCGACCATATACAATGTACAAGTTCTGCATTACCATAAGAGGGGATGCGCCAATGCGTGTGGCCACATCGAATGCGATTACGCAGTTGGCTACTGCTTCGGCTTCAGAGACCGTTTTTTTAGGTCCTTCTCCGGTCTTACCGCCAACAACACCGCCAATGCGGTAACTTTCGGGTACAAGACTGGAATTGGCAAACATGGTGGAGAAACGGTTGAGCGTTTCAATGGTTGTCGGGTCAAAGAAGTTGATGCCAACAGGAACGTTACTTTGATGTGTAACCGGTGTGATTTGTCTTTCGTTCATAATTCTAATAATTAAAGATTTAACTATTTATTTTACTGTTAGTTGACTGTCTGTTGTAACCTGCAAGAATATCATTTGTGCGTTGGAAGCAATGAATGTATTCACGCTTTCGGCACGGTCAATGAACATTGGAGCATAGACTTCGTAATGCCTTGCCAATGTGTTGGTGATGTCAATACCTGCGTTCACTTGCTTTGCTGTATTGCACGTACCATAGGACACACCATCAATTATAGGGATACATACTTCGTATTCGTTTCCGTCAAGAGTGGTATCGAAAAGTTTCCAGTGTACCATGCCAAACAGCGAGTTCAAACGGCTCTCACAATCATCAATGCGAGCTTTGGCAAACTTAGCAGCTATATATTCACGTTTCTCTATGTCGGCTATCTTCTGTGCGAGTTCACGACCTTCCTTTTCAAGACGCTCTATTTCTTTATCATAGTTGGCGATAATGGTACGGTTGTTTAGTTGGATTTCCAAGTTCTTAATAGCAGATTTCACCAACTCGGCACGTTCGGACAGTTCGGTATCTGTCTGAGTATATGTTATATTTGCTATTTCTTTTTCTATCTCATCCAAACGTTTTAGGTTTGCTGCATACGCAGGCAGCTCGTTTTCGTTGATGGCGGACGGTGCTGCTTTCGGGGTGGATTTCAGACGATCATACAGCCCTGCAATACATTCGTCAATGTCAGTAATCTTTTTGGAATGCTCTACAAGTTCTTCATTACGCCTGTTTAATTCCTCTCGGTATGATTCGACTTGTGTCGACAGGGATTTTCCACGTGATTGATTCTCTTTGAGCCTGTTTTGTTTATATTCTTCAAACTTTTGGAGAACGTCTTGTATCATATTGTCGGGTAAAGGCTGGCCGCAATGAGGACAGATATTATCACCGGTGTACTGTGTGGCACGAATGGATGCCCATTCGGAACGTAATTCTTCAAGTCTGCTTGTTGTTCTAGTTATTTCTTCGTTCAAATACTTGATGCGTTCTTTTGCACGGGTAATGTCTATATTGCAATCCGATCGTTCGGAATGAATATTCTTCAACTCTTTCTCGATTTCATTACGTGTTTCGTTCTGCTTATCGGCTTCCTCCTGACGACTTCTCCTTTCTGCGGCAAGAATATCCTTCTGTTGCTGTTCGATTTGCCGTTTTTCACGGTTCAGCGCAGCTTTTTTATCGATGGCAGATTGCTTGCGAGCATCTTCAGAATGCAGAAGTTCGTTTATTTCTTCCAGCTCTTTCTTTTTGTCGGTGAGCATTTCTTCCAATGAGTTCCAATCCTCGGCTTCTGGTTTCATCTTGTCCGTTTGGTCGATACGTGGCTTGATTTCATCCGCTTGCATTTTTAGACGTTTTTTCTCTGCGGCAATCTGCCGACGATAATCCGCCAATGATTTGCCACTCAACATGTCTACGAGAGCGGTAAATTCTGCATTTCCCTGCGCCAATTCGTTGTCTGTTTTGGCTCCGGCAATGGACATTAACACTTCACGTTGAACATCTTGTTTTAACGATAGGAAATACTCGGTATTGGTTAGCATCTTGAAAAGGTTCTCATCAATGATTTCGGCATTTATACGTTCCTTATACTCATTGACACGAACAGGTACGCCGTCCCATGTGCATTCGGTGACATTCCCCTTGAACACTTCCTCTACTTGTCCACGAGGTTTGACCCATTGCTCCTTATACTCTCGTTTGATGGTAATTTCCGTTCCATCAACGACTAATGTTCCCTCTACGGAGCATTCACAATGCTGTAGGGGATTGCCCTTTTCGTCTGTGGTGCGCAAGTTGAAGTCTTTACGGTCTTTGCTGTCCTTGCCGAAAAGCAGCCAACAGAACGCATCCATGTGCCTGGACTTGCCGAGACCGTTACGACCACAGATACGTGTAACAGTGCCATCTGTATGGAACTGTGTTGTCCTTTCTTTTTCTCCACGCCAGTTGCGAAGCGTGATTGATTTTAGCTGAATTGCTTTCATCTACTTTGATTTTTAATAGTGAAAAAATAGTGGGAGGAACAGGATTTGAACCTGTGTCCTGCTGCATCTTGGCCATTTGGGTACGTACCGCCGCTCTATCCGCTGAGCTATCCTCCCTTATCATTTGAAATAGTCTTGTTGTAACCTTTGTAGTGTACGCAGTTCGATTGTGCGGTATTCAACTTTGCCCGGACGCTTGCAGGGGGTTATTTTACCCTGCTTGCGCCATCTATCCACATTGCCACGCCCAAACATAGCGTATGCTTTTCGCTGGCTGACCATTTCGGGATCATTGTGTGTATCGGCAAGCATACGGACTACAGAGGACGCTACATCGCGGACGAAAGTGTCATAAGTAACGGATTTATCGGGAAAATCAATAGTGAGCATAGGATTACGGATTAAAGTGAATACTCTGCACGATAATTTTCATCGGTTTTAATGAAATATGTAAGCACTTTTATTAGGGAACGTTTAGAACCGGGCTTGGCAATAGAGTCAACCAGACTTTCTCTCTTTTGCTTGTCTGTAGCAATAAAGATGTAGCCCACGTGTCTTGCTTCCGGTTTAAGAGGCTTGATTTGAGAATTTAATTTTTTGAAATTGATAGACATGATATTGTAAGTTAAGAGGTTATTTGTTTTCATTTTGAAACTCCATCCATGATATACGTACCAGTTTCCATGTGAGAAAGATGAATACAGCTGATACAAGATAGCCAATGAACGATGCGATGTTTCCAAGTATGATATGTGCCACAATGCTGACAACCACCGCAAAAAGCATGATGCAGGATAGTATCAGTTGTGAAATATTTACAAATTTGTTCATGATGATTACAAATTACGATATTCTGATTACTGTTATGATACGCTTTTCTCGGTCCGTTTCTGTCTGGTACTTACGATTCAGGATAAGTCCGAGATCGGAAGCCTGAGCACGGACGCTCTTAGTCTTTTCAATGGGGAAAGTAACCGTTTTACCTACTTCCAAATCCGTTAAAGTTGGACGTACTTTTACTTGATTTTCTGCCATTTTATTTGTTTTTTATGGGTTATTGTTTAACTTTATAGTGCAAAACTAATATATTTATTCGTGGCGAACAAATATTTTCGTCATAAAATTTAGTGTATGCGAAATTAAATATTAGTCGACTAATTCAAGTTCCTGTAAATCATGAATTTAGAAATTGTTAGAAAATTGAGCGAAAACAGAGGTGGTGGGTTAAAGAAACTTGCTGCTGATGTTGGAATGAGCGAACAAAATCTACATAGATGCATTAGAAACAATAAGATTCAAGCGGCAGACTTAGAGAAGATTGCTTTTCTATTAAAAGCTGACATACGAATTTTTTTTGATGATGAAGTATCAAGACTATCAAATAATACAGTTGAAACAAACGGCGATTTTAGTCCTGCTTCGATGATGGGCAACGTGTCTGTAGGCACAGATGCTATTCTTGTAGAACGAGTGAAGCATTTGGAAGAATTGTTGGCTGAAAAGGAGAGGTTGATTAAGGTTTATGAAAAGTTAGTAGAGGGAAAAAAATGAGATATATAGTTGGAATAATATGTCTTATTACTTCTTTACTGTTATGTGCTTGCAGTGAAGATGACGAGAAAGGCGCTGAACGCTATTCGGGTGTATTTTTGAGTATGGAGGCTATAGATGCTATTACTCCGGAAGATTCTTTTTCTGATGTCATATTGCATAATGTTGAGTTTGAAAAAGTGGAAGTAGGAAAAGGAGAGCCTATAGAAGCTGGTGATTACACTGTGAAGACAGAAACTACTTACGACTTAATCATGCAAGAATCCGAAGCTGATCTGTATATAAAAACAGAAAAAAGAACAGATAAAATGTTTGAGGCAACTTATGTATATAAATATGTTTTTAAGCAGGGAACTTACGGAGTGATTGAAGTATCAGAAAATGCTATTACGGTCAACGGATATCCATATTGTAAACTTCAAAAATTTACACTAATACGTACTGAACCAATTGGAGAAAAATATTCCAAACAAGATACAGAGACAGAAAATTACAAGGGAGTATTCTCCTGCAAAAGCAATGGTAGAAGCATAACTTTGTCAAATAGTGATTATATGTTTGAAGCCGCGCTTGATGGTAACGAATGTAGGTTAACAGAATTATCTCCTGAACATAAAAATATCGGCACATTAGAAAAGCAATGAACGGAGAGTACCCATATTGTAAAACAGAGCCTTTTATGGATGAATTGAAAAAAGCCGCATTCAATGCTATCTACAAAGATGGTTGTGATAATTGTGGAGATTGGATAGATACATTGGTAAACTGTTATTCCGAAGAAGTGGTGGACACTCTTGGGAATAATCCCAATGAGGTTTATGCAGAATTGGAAGATATATGGGAAACCATGGATTATGAAGACCCTCGAACCGGTATTTGCCTAACTTATCAGAATTGGGCAGAATATTTCACAGGGGAGTTTGCCCATACAATCTACAATGAATTGATTAAATCAAAACAGGTGAACGAACGTAAATAATCCGTTTTAAAGCGTTCAAACCTTTAAGATGATAAAAGTATCGTTTTTCGTATTTGTGTTGATTGTGGCTTATCTATTTGCCTTAAATGGGTAATATATCAAGACTGGTAGCGGCGAGTTCTTCGATAAATGGACGAAAACATTAATCATAATAGACAGATACGAAGAAATTGAATAAACGAATATTGTTGAGAAGTATTATATAACTCATTGAAAAGTCTCTTATTTTGGCAGCGGCGCAGGCTGTGATTGAAGAAAGCTTGTAACTATTTTATTAAATTCATAAAAAAGCTCCGGGGATAATTTGTAGAAAATCTCCTGAGCTTTTTTGTAAATATATTTTATAGATTGACATGTTATTTTATGTAAAAATGTCTATATTTGTGCGGATAAATTGTTTATATATTAAAATACACAAGATGAAGTGATTTAAACTTATGTATATCAATTAAAATATTGTCAAACAGCGTACAAATAGAATTATTCATTATATTATGGGTGACCAAACTCATTCATAATAAACAACCTATGTACGCTGTATTGG
>ENA-OPZC01000001-OPZC01000001.1-human-gut-metagenome-genome-assembly--contig:-NODE-1-length-73145-cov-2.263784_pt1 | contig 73145 bp, 80 predicted proteins | sample MGYA00242477_ERZ504491 | MGnify/ENA primary metagenome ERZ504491 (study PRJEB26092, sample SAMD00036249) | human gut metagenome | host: Homo sapiens | study: EMG produced TPA metagenomics assembly of the... | reverse complement strand
TTGACCTTTTGGGTGGGAAGTGTTGACCTTTTAGGTGGTTTTCGTCTGTAATAAATTGTATTTCAACAAGATAGCAAACTCTATATGTCAATATGTTAATACTATTCTATTTATATATTAAGAACCGACCGACACCTAAGATTCTTAATTAATCAATCACTACTAAAATACTAATATGATAGAATATTAGAATATAGGAGATGATAATTGGCTGAAAACGAGAAAGATAAAAGCACTTTTCCACCTAAAAGGTAAGGAGTTTCCACCAATTTGGTAAACACTTTCCACCTAAAAGGTAAGGAGTTTCCACCAATTTGGTAAACACTTTCCACCAGAAAGGTAAGGACTGACCTTTTAGGTGGGTGCTAATGCCACCAAAAACCGGAAAATTGGCTGTTTTTTATGTTGAGCAGCACAAATTCCCGTTTATTTGGGTGGGTGGCTTCGCACTTTCAGTTTCGTACTCCCATTTGAAACGCGACGGGATCCATCCCCTTTGTTCAGCCTCGTGCATGCTCCCTTTTCCAAGGCAGGCGGCTGTACGTCGGATAGATTCTTACCCGCCTTCTTGTTTATTCGATTTATGATTATTACATTTGCAATAATCATATAAACAATAATCACATGGAAGAACTGACAATATTGAATCCATTCGTTGTGGGGAAATATGTTTCGCCCCATTTTTTCTGCGACCGTGAAGTAGAAACGCAATGGCTGATGAAACAGATTGCCAACGGGAGAAACACCGCACTGGTTTCTTTCCGGCGCATGGGAAAGACAGGATTGATTTTCCATCTTTTCAACCAGCCGGAAGTGAAAGACCACTACCATACGGTCTTTGTCGATGTCTATGCCAGCTCTTCCTTGACGGAATTTGTCTATTTTCTCGGAAAAGCGATACTGGAGCAGGTCAAAAAGGATAAGCATGGCTTCATTGATCATTTTTTTCAGGTCATCAAGTCGCTGAAAGTCGGGTTTACGGTGGATCCGGTTACCGGAGAGACCAGCTTCGACCTGGGATTGGGCAGCATCCAGTCTCCCGAGATAACCTTGGATGAGATTTTCCATTACCTGGAGTCTATGGACAAACCCTGTGTGGTAGCAATCGATGAGTTTCAGCAGGTAGGTTTCTACCAGGAGCAGCATGTCGAAGCATTGTTGCGTTCCAAGATCCAACAGTGCAAGAAGACGGTGTTCATCTTTTCCGGCAGTAAGCGCCACTTGATGTATAATATGTTCAATTCGCCGGCCAAGCCTTTCTATCAGAGTGCAGTAAGCATGGGGCTGGAGGCGATTCCTTTAGATAAATACATGCCTTTTGTCCAGTCCCTTTTTGAAGAACGCGGCAAATCCGTTTCTCCTTCGGTCATCGAGAAGGTGTACCGGAAGTTCGACGGAACCACCTGGTACATGCAACTGATGATGAACGAACTATTCACATCCACCGGATATGGTGAATGTTGTACCGAAGCGCAGCTGGATGCAGCGTTGAGTGGGATTATACAAGTTCAGGATGGCGGTCACAGGATGCTGCTTTCCCAGCTGTCCTACAAGCAGAAGCAGGTGCTGCAGGCCATTGCAAAAGAAGGGAAGGCCTATGGTATCACTTCGGCAGAGTTCGTCGGCAGACACCGGCTTACTTCAGCCAGTTCCGTCCAGTCCGCTGTCCGGGTGCTCCTGAAAAAAGACATCCTGACCCAGCAGGATGATTGCTACTGGATTTATGATTACTTCTTCGGAGAGTGGCTGAAACGTAATTTCTGAACCGGTCCGTTCCGACCGCCTTCCGGTTCCTCAGCAAAAAGGGATGAATGCCATCAAAACAGCATCCATCCCTTTTTCCGAACGTACAGGCCTTTGGGTTACAGGCTCATGTATTTTTTGAGCAATGCCTGGATTTCCTTCGTATGTTGGTTCAGGATGTCATCGAGGATGTTGGTGGCAATCACGTTCATACCCACTCCCGTTGCGATGGATATCTTCTTCAGCTTGCTGTGGGCTTCGTTCGAGATGCGGATAACTTCCCCGTTCTTCACCTTGTTGTCAATCAGGTAGTCGGCGAACTTCTTCTCCCCTACCCTTTCTTTTTCCTCCCTCCTTCTCCTTCTTTTCCGCTTTGGGCGCTTCAGGAGCCGTTTCCTCTACAGGATCCGTTTCGGTCTTCTCGGTCACTTCCTGCACCGGCTTTTCTTCCACGGACTTTTCTTCTACCATTTCCTTCACCGGTTTCTCCGGTGCGGGTGTAGTGTTCTCGGCCACGTTGTTGATGCTCTGGATTTCCTGTTCCTTTCTCTGTGCGCTCTGCTGCAAGAGCTTCTTCATTGCGTCTGATCCTGCCATGGTATTATGATTCTAAATGGTTACTGATTAATTGCAATACTTCCTCACAAAAGGCATCGCAGGGATGCTGATATTTCTTCATCAGCGTGGTCACGTTCCGCTGGAAGTCCACTCTGGAGTCCTTCACATAGTTGTTCAGCAGTTCAAAGGGAAGGGCATCCTTGGTCTTCATGATTTCCTTAAATTCGAGCACATTGGGCATGACCCGGTTCATAACACCCCGTACCGTCGTTTTTAAGCCCAATTCTGCGCGTTTCAGGATGATGTCCTTATACACCTCTTCGTAGAACCTCAAAGTGGGCAGCAAATCGGTCTGGTTCGGTTCAAACGGCATGATCACCACATCGATGAAGTGCAGCGTCTCGATTACACCGTTCTGCTTCAGGTTGCCCGGGAAGTCCACCAGGATGATGTCGAAGTTCTCCTTGAGGAAGTCCAGCTGGTTGATGAACTCGGATGATCCGATGTTGATGACCTCGTATTCGTTGGATTTGTCCGTTCCGTCTTCCGCTTCGCTGTCACGCATTCTTCCGATGGTATTCTGCATGTCGTCGATATCCACGACGGCAATGCTCAGCCCCTCGCCGTTTTCTGACAAGGATTTCACATAGCCCGCAAACAGAGCGGTCAAGGTGGATTTCCCTACCCCACCCTTTGGATTCTCAAATGAAACGGTTAACCCCGGTAATATCTGTCCCATAATCTTGTTTTTTAATTGATGCTCCAAAGATACGAATTTATTTTATACTTACATACTTTCGTGCGAAATAAATTTCTCACTTTCGTAAGTAATAGCGTACATATGTAAGAAAGCATGCATGAACGTGCGAAACAACATACGAACGAAAATAATTACGCACAAACGTAAGAATGTACATACGAACGCAAGAAAGTACGTTCGTATGTATATAAGTGCATGTGTTCACGAAGAACTTTGTTTCTCTTGTTCTTATGTATTTGTGTACGTATGTACGTATGTACATGTGTACATTGTTTCCTGTGTTCCTATGTTCGTCAGCATGCAATCCCTCATCCGATGGCGTCTTGTTTACGGTCCTGACAGGAACATGGGTACACGGTTTCTTGTGTTCTTGTGTAACTAAGTGCGTGTGTACATAGTTGCGTAAGTTTATATGTACATACGTTCTTTTTTAATCTAGATTCATAAATGCACAGAAAACCACTTCGGCTGTATCAACCTATGCGATAGTTGATTATATTTGTAACGCAAGGTATGTTTTTGTATATACAAAAACCCTTGCTACTTCCGAGAAGTAGGACCATTCGCTCTGCTCACGGATAGAATTGAGTCGTCATTCAAATTATAGAAGTATGAAGGAATTAAAGACGGAAGCTATATTGCTGCGCCTTACCAAGGATGAAAAAGACATCCTGATAAGGAGAGCCGAAGAGTATGGGAAGACGGTTTCTTCTTTTATAAGAAACACGTGCATCTATGGCAAGTTCTCTTCCAAAACAGACTATCAGACTGTATTGGAATTGCGCAAGATCGGGACCAACATCAACCAGCTGGTGAAGTATGTTCACATGCTTCCGGTGGATGAAAACATAGCGTATTCATTGAAAAGAATCCATGAATACATGGATGAATTGGAAACCATTAAGATGAAACTTTTATGATAGCAGAGATACAACCTTCCTTCGCTTCACACACTGCATTGTCACGGAAAGTGGAGTATCATTTGGGTAAAATCGATGAAGGAAATGCGCGGGTACTGTACACATCCACGGGTTCGGACCTATTCTCTTTTCCCGGTGATATGCGTCTAGTTTCGCAGCTGAATGACCGGGTCAAGCTGCCGTATTCGGAGATCACGCTGAGCCTTTATCCGGGCGAGAATCTGACCGATGAGCAGTGGTTGGCGCTTTCTCAGGAGTACCTCCGCGAGATGGGGTATGAGCATGCCTGCTATGCCGTCATCCTCAATTCGGACAAGGCGCATTCGCATGTCCACATCCTAACCACCACCATCGATGAAGACGGCAAACACATATCGTCATCCAACAACTATGCCCGGTCGGAGAAAATCTCCCGGGCGCTGGAGGAGTCCTACGGCCTCCGTCCACTGGATCCTGCGTATGGCCGGAGAACGTCCCTGGGGGAGAACCAGTACCGGCAGTATTACCTGAATGAAGCACTCATGAAAGCGCTCCGCAGCTACAGCTACAAGGAGCAGATTCGTGAATGGCTTCAGTCATCCGAAGCGGTTGCAAAGCTGGGCAAGCCATTGCAGGCCTTGCGGCTGACCAATACGGAATGGCAGCAGCTTTTGGGGGAGGAAGCTTACCAGACCCTGTTCGACCGGTTGGACAAGGACGGCTTTTTCAAGACGCTCTATAAAGACGAGCTGCTGGCCAAGCTGGACTGCCTGTACGATGCTTCAGACAGCACGTCCGTGTTCCGTTCCAAGCTCGAAGCCGAAGGTCTCTACATGCGCTTGATTACCCAGAAGGACAAGTCCTATTATGTGTATGGCATCAAGGATGCAGGCTTCTACTTGAAAGATACCTCCCTGCCGCCAAGGTACCGATTCGGAGAGCTGTCTTTTGACCGGAGTAACATGAGCCTGGATGAACAGAAGCACTACCTCTATGACCATGTGTTCCTGGCCTTGAATAAGGCTGCATCTTATGAGGAGTTCAAGGCGGCACTGGAGGCGGACGGCATTCGGCTGCAGGAGCATCGGAATGCCAAGGGCATCTACGGCTTGTCGTACTATGTGGACGGTCTGGAGGATCCTCATATCTTCAAGGCTTCTGACATATCCCGCAAACTGACCTACAAGGCCATCCATGAGCACTTCCACGGTCAGTCCAAGACGGATTTCGAAAAATCCGGTAGGGTAGGGGAGTTCCAGGAGCGGGTGGCACGCGAAGAAGCCTACATCGAAGGGCGCAGCTCCTACATTCCCATTCCGGACCTGGTCGGTGACGGCAAGCGCACCAAAGACGAGGATGAACTGGATGTTCCCAGAAAGCGGAAGAAGAAACCAACCAAGAATATCGACTTTACCATCTAAAACCTGATAGACTTATGATGAATTATCGTACCGTTTTGCGCGATTTCTCACCCATTGAGTGGGGGGATTTCCTGATGAGATTTGAAATCAACCAGCGCAGCTATGTGCTGTTTTCCCCGGAGCACGGGAAGGTGTCCTGTCTCGAACTGATGTACTTCACAGAGCTGGATCCCCTGCAGCTCTCCGTGCTGTTGGGTATCAAAGTGGAATCGGAACCGATGGATGAGTTCATCTTCCGGGCCACCTGTTCCAGGGATAGGTTGATAGACTACCTGTTCGACGTGAAGGCAGGAGGGGGTTCCGTCAAGCAGAAGCATGTTTCCGGATGGAAGGCCTATCTGATGATGGACGTAGCCCGTGAAGACAAGGTCCGAAACATCTGTCAGTTCAATGCCGAAACCAAGGAGTCGCTGCTGGTCTTCGATAACCGTTGCTGCGCGGCCGGTGTCCGAACCGGTGAAAAGGGAAAGACCATCCATTTCTGTTGGAATCCGAGCATTTTCTTTGCGATTGATAAGGGTGGAGAACGGAATGCACCGGCTTATCTGTTGGCTTCAGACAGCCCGGTGGTCGAGGCGTTTGCGCTTCGGAAAATAGGGGAGTGCTTCGGTAAGGAGTTGCAGCCGGACCGGCAGATAGCCATCCATGTGGGCAGTACACCGTATGAAGCGCTTTCGCTGATGGCGTGTTACATTCGTTCAGTTCAGCCTGCCATGAATATTCGCTTAGAGAGGAGGGGAGGGATGATTGTCATGGAGGTCGTCGAGTGGAATCCCCTGGCATTCTCCAACTTCGTTTCTTTGCTCAATGTAGAAGTGAGAAACAGATGTGGCATAGATCAGCAGAACAAGTTCGCTCCGTTCCTGTTGCAGTCCCAGTTCCGTAGAACCTTCCTTACTTTTCCGGATGTAGAGGTCTTCCTGAGGGTCTTCCTACATCAGTATCTTTCCGCGTTGAATCTTCCGGAACTGCACTTGATGTAGAAATCCAATAGAGATGTTGAATGGCTGAATATATGTCATAAAAAATAAACGAGGAAAGGAGATTTATAACACTCCCTTCCTCGTCATTTCCTCCTGTATCAGTTCAGCCTCTGTCACGGACAGTTTCGGCAAGTGTACCGTATGAGGACTTTCCTTCTGATATGCCCTCACATCATCAATCAGCAGCTGCCAGTCGTAAAGAAACTCCTGAGTGCAGCCGTGCTTCTGATAGATTTCCTTGGCTGCTGTTAAGATTTCTTCCGCACAGTTGTCATCACCTTGGAATACCACTGCCGATATTCACTCTTCTGCAGTTCCGCAACTACAGCTCATCTATGAGCATTTTTTTCGTTTCCCTCTTGTTGTCTGTACGGCTATACCGTTCGCTCCGGCAAATCCAGCAGGAACAGGGTGTGCCGGTAGTCTTGTATGGCATGGCCCATTTGACCTTTGCCAACTCAAACCAGTGAGGTGTTCGGTTCACGGTTCCGTCATCATTGACTATTGGCATCCATGAGTATGCTGCCATTCGCACCAGTCTTTTTTTGAAGACACGGTACATCTGTACCCGTCTCCACTTCTTGTTTCGTTGATTGTCCATCGTCTCTTTGTTTTAAAGTGATTAGGTGCAGCAATTCGATGTGTGCGTGATTTGTTTTGTCTATGACTGTATAGATTAGATTGTTTCAATTTCTTTTTCCGTGAGTCCGGTCACCTGCTTGATGGTTTCCATCTCATGACCTATGCTTTTCATTCTTTTGACTACTTTGGAAGCAGCATTTTTAGAAGAAAGCGCGATGAATATTTGTAGTTTCATCCACAAGACCTTTCACACTCACTCCACCATGACGTAGTTGGTACTGCGTCCGCCCTCTTCGGCTTTCTTTAATATTCCTTTCCCAACAAGGTCACGGATGTCATTGAGGGCCGTATCTGTAGAGCATTTTGCAATTTTTGCCCATTTACCTGTAGAAAGTTTGCCAAAAAAGCCATCAAATTGGAGGTTGATGAGCTTCCGCTGTCTCTCGTTGAAAGAGACATTTCGGTTGCGTTCCCAAAAATCAGCCTTGCGAAGCACGGAAGACAAAGTGTTTTCTGCAGCAGTTAATGCCTGTTCAAAACAATGCAAAAACCATAAAATCCATTCAGTAATATCACCGTCTCCATGCTGTGTACGTTCCAATACTTCGTAATACTCTTTTTGCAGCAGCTTCATTTCTGCAGATACAGAGTAAAAAACGCTTGCCTGTATTCTCAGAGCGGGCAAGTAACATATCTGTCAAGGCCCGGCTATACGTCCGTTTCCATCATCAAACGGATGAATGGAAACAAACCACAGGTGTGCGATAGCTGCTTTCAGTACGGTATCGATAGTCTCGTCGCTGTTTACCCACGAAATGAATCGGTCCATTTCAGCAGGCACCCTCTCTGCCGAAGGGGCTTGGTAGTGTATTTTTTCCTTGCCCATGGCCCCGGATATCACCTGCATTTCTCCACTGCGGTATTTACCCACTTCAATGCGGTATAGTCCGCTAATACCTGTGGGGAACAGTACATTGTGCCAGCCAAAAAGACGGTCAGCCGAAAGTGGGTGATTGTAATTTTGGGTGGCATCCAATTGCATTTCTACCACTCCTTCCACATAGCGTGAGGCAGAAACCATTCCTGCCATGGCAATTCCAAGCCTGCGTGCCAAAGATGAACGAACCTCCCCGAGATTTAGTTTCTCTCCTTCTATTTCTGAAGAGCGGACGAGTTCCATGGATATATTTGACAACACTGCATTGTCCTGAGAATCGAATCCGAGTGACAACATTCTGCCTATTATCATTCCCTGCTTCGATCGGACGCGCCCCAGCTCATTCATTACCCGCAAGCTGTCATAGCGGAATTTCCACCAATTATCATAATCATGAATGTATAACATACCATATAGTTTTGTACAAAAATAGAGTCTATTCGGTGAATAGACAAATTATTTGCCGAAAATATTCGGTGAATACGGGGATTATTCACCGAATATTTAATGTCTTATCCCAAAAAGGTTGGCCGTTTTGATATGAATGTGCAACATCACTTTAAAGAAGAAGTAAAAATAATCTACAACATAAAATGAAGGACAATATAGAAGGTTGAAGAGGAGAGACCGGCCCTTTCGATGGCATCGCGATATAAGGATGTCATACAGTTGAGAGCTTTGGATGACTGCTCATCCGCAACATGGTATTTATGAACCCACCCCCGTTCATTCAGTATGTCCATAAAGTCGTTGTCCTCCTTATCCTTGTGCATGGAATCCCATAGAGGGGGGACGACAGATCCTGCAGTATGTCCTTCAGGCGGGGGTAGTCTTCAATCACTATATCGTCGATAGGCTGACCTGCCGCCTGTCTCTCATACAGAAGTTGTACAGTCGTGAGGTTATCCAAAACCTTTTCTGCAAGCGTCGTTGGAAATGCCACAGCGATGCTGTCGAAGGTTTGTCCACAAGACGAAATGACAGATGAAATCACTTCGATGCTTTCATCTACATACACCCCTTTGCGGTATCTGTTGATAATCTGTCTGGGGGTAAGGTGCTTTTTATTGTTTGGTTCGTCTTTCATTTTCTGTTTTGGCTTTACAATGATAAAACAGTAACGGCATACTGTCGGCTTCAAATACGTTGTCCCGGAGGATGGACAAGATGCTCTTGTCGGTGAAGATGGTCCGGCAGATGTCACAGTTGTGGCGGGTATGCCAGTTGAACTTCTGGCCGGTCTTCTTCTTCACGAATGCTAACACGTCTTGCGGACCTTCCGTGTAGAGCCATATTTTCAGCACATCCTCGAAAGCCCGCTCATAGATGGTCTGGATGGGTTCCTGATGGATATTGCCGAGTCTCATCTGCGGTATATGGCAGACACCGATGCCACAACAGGCATAGACTTCGCCATAGGGATTGATGATGATATCCTCGAAGAGGTGTTTGCAGGGTGTTTTCTCTTTGGAATCCATAAGCCGCATTTTGAAATGTCTTGACTTTTTACTACTATTGTAATACTCCATCCAATAGGGGGTAGTAGTAAAAGCGGCTTTCAAGCAAGTTTGATGACTTACAAAAATCGCAAACGGTCATTCCACTCTCTAAAAAACGCTGGTAAACAGGTTTGAAGGTTTCTATGGTATCCATATCCATAATCAATAATTTAAATTTGTGGTTGCAAAAATAAGGTGATTATGAATGAGAGGTTATACAGGATCGACCGAATGCTTACGATTATTTGAAAAAACGTCATAGAAGAAATATGAATTATATACAAAAATACATGAAACGAACATTAGCTTCGTTTTTTATGGGTAAATTTGCACTTAAAATGAACTTAATAGTATGCCAGCAAATAAGAATGCGGTAATTAGATACCAAAAATTAGATGAGCTATTATCAGATCGTCACCATCATTATACGATGGTGGAGATAACAGATAAGGTAAATGACTACCTTGTAGATTTAGGCTACGAGGAGGTAACTCGGCGCTGTCTTGAGAAAGACATAAATTTCATGGAAGAACGTCCTTTTTGTGCTCCAATCAAAAGGTTTACATCTAACGGCTTCAGATGTATCAAATATGGAAGAAGCAATTTTTCCATATTTACAAAGGAGTTAACCAAAGAAGAAGAAAGCCTTCTTTCTGAGGTAATTAACACAATAGGACAGTTTGAAGGAGTGCCCAACTTCGAATGGTTGGATGCCCTTCAGGAGCAATTAGGAACAAAGAACCATCGCCAGATCATTTCGTTTTCATCAGCAGTAAAACTGAAGAACTCGAATCTTCTTGCTTCGCTCTACGATGCGGTTTCAAATGAGCAGGTAATATCAGTAATATACAAGAGATTTGAAGATGAAAATGCGGACACCCTTATTGTTCATCCATACTATCTGAAAGAATACAACAAACGATGGTACCTTGTATGTTATGACGAAGTACGTAACTTTATATGTACTCTTGCCCTTGATCGTTTCGAGGATTTTACGCCAATGCCTGAAAAGAAACTTGTTCCAATGACTGCAGAAGTGGAACATCGTTTTGATAATTCTATAGGCATAACCGTCTTAGACAACCAAGAACCAGAACATGTCGTATTCTGGACATCCGATAAAGAATCCAACTATATCGAAACAAAAAGATGCATCATAGCCAAGGGACACTTGACGAGGAAGCTTCTACCATCTATCGCAAGAAATACAATCTTCCCGATGGCGGAAAGTTCTTCAGTTTGTATTGCCAAGACACGTATGAGCTCCGAAGAGAACTGTGTTCACATTTCAGTGACATAATCGTTCTTGAACCCAAAAGACTTGTCTTGGAAATAAAGACTGAGGTATCAAAGATGAAAAGCCTATATGACAATATATAGATAATGCATATTTGTGACTGCAAGCGCTAAAAATAAAAATTTAGCGCTTTTTCTGTGAATACTTTTTAAAGCGAACATACCGTTCATATTATAGCCGTAATTTTGCACAGTCATAAGAAAAAAATGCTCTTGTGACATCAAACAAAGATAAGTAAAAAATTTAAAATAAAACAGCTATGAGACTTGAAAAATGGTTTATTTCTAACTTGGACGATTCACAGAGAAAAATCATCGTTGAGGACATTGATAAGAATATCGTTGTACAGGGCGCTGCAGGTAGCGGCAAGACAAACCTTGCAATACATAGAGCATTGCAGGCAAAGAACCGAGGCTCTTATGCTCTCGTAATATTAACCGTTGCCTTGAAGAGAATGATTTCTTACGGCATGAACGCTCTTGGACTTGACCGAGATCGTATTGCTTACGATTGGGGATGGACCCATCGTGGGTTTGATATGACAGGTGATGTCTATTGGAAGAAAAACGATAGAAACCACCTTTATCTCGTTAATGACATGGAGACCAGGAAGTTCGTTCGCTGCGAAAAGAAAGACTCAGAGTCATTCGGCATAGACTTTGGTGACTGGGTAGCATCAAAGTTCTACTATGCCTTTGGTAGAAGAAGCAGTTGGTTCCATGAGGTGCAGCCAGACTCTTCTTTTGATGTCACTGATACTGATACCTACGAGCTCATCCCATCTGGAACTATGTTCAAGCAGGCAGAAGACCAGGTTGATTATCTCATTGTGGATGAAGCCCAGGACTTCAATATCTCTGATTATAAGAGTCATTTTGCTAAACGTGCAAGAAAGAGTCTTTCGCTCTTTGGTGACACGAAGCAGCAGATGAACAGCCATGGAAGTAATATTAAAGATATTGCTGAAGGACTCGACAGCAAGCAGATGTCGCTTGATTACAATTATCGCCTTCCAAAGGCTATTGCCAAGGTTGCCCAGCAGATTATCGGCGGTGGCGTTGACCTGATGAGCAACAATCAAAAGGATGGAGGTAATAGCGACTATCCTAACTATCCAAAGCCTATAATCACTCAGTATGCAAATCCTGAGAAGGAATTGGAAGGAATCTTGACACGAATCCAGATGGAAGATCTTGATGACGTAGCCATACTTGTACCTTCAGACAAAGAGGTTATGATGGTTAATGACTATCTTGCCAATCATGGCATTAAGACCCAGGTTATGTACCGTACTGGAAATACTGTTCCATTCCGTACGGTGAATACACTAGACTTTTCTAACAATGACCTTCCTTGCATACTCACATACTATGCGGCAAAGGGCTCGGAGTTTGACAATGTATTTGTGCCATTCGCGAACACATCCAATGATTGTTCACGCAACTCTTTCTACGTGGCATGTACGAGATCTTCGAGAAGTCTCTACATTTCATATTCAGGTACAAAGACAAAGTATCTTAGCGATGTTAACTCAGATTTTATAACCGAATTAAAAGCAGCATAAATCATGAAATACTATATCTCAATTTCAGCTTGGAACCTTCTGGAGTCATTTACAACAGAAAGTATCTCACCTGTGGCATTCTATGCAGAAAGAGCATATGGTGCTAAGCTCAGTAGATTCTTGGAAGATAAGTTTGACCGAACTTACAAGCTCGTCCTTTCTACCAAGGACAATGGAGGAGATTATACTATTGAAGTCGATGAAGAGCTTATCGACAAAAGTCTTCTGGCACCTGAAAAGGATAAGACAATATTTTCTTATACTAAGACTATCTATTATCAGAAAGGTTTGGTTGCTTTTAGATTAACACACAGGGAATTATGGATTCTATGATTGCTGAGTCTCAAATTCTATTTGAGGTTAAATGTGTCAAGAAGTACCAGCCAGACTTTTATGTAAAAGAGATCAAACCTACAAATATTAAGTCTGGAAAGATTGGCAATTCATTATCATTTGATTTTATGAACTACGTAGAGCAGGACAATCGATACAACTTGATCAAAGGTGCCATTACGGGGTATGCTCGTGGAATAATGACAGCCCAAAGTAGTGACAGCCGTACTTTGCAGACTAAGGTCATGGATTTAAAGAATGCTTTTGCAGGGCTCAACACCATTACGCTTATGGGTAGTGGCGAGATAATGAATGCTGGTAAATATACTGCTATGATTGAAGACTGCAAGAAACTGTATAAAAGTCAGCGTGAAGAGCCTACTCGCATCTTTGATATTATGAAGCAACAGTTCTCGGAGATCATCGAGCTTGCAGAGACAAGGGCTAACGCTATTTTAGGTCATGGCCATTCTTACGACCAGAACTTGATTAATTCAGAAATTATGTTTGTTCGCAATAGAATCTTTTCTATTGAAGAGGCTAATAATATTGGTTATCTCATCAGTGAGCTGGAGGCAATAAAGAAAGCAGAACGTGAAAACGGACTTATGGTAGGGAAAGAGAGACTTTATTTCAAAGCTGGTACTCCTGAATATGAGCGCAAGCAAGAAATAAAGAGAATACTCAACGAGTTCACCTACGGGAACGAGGAGTATAAGATGCTTAAAGACGAGCTGAAAAGACTTTATGGCAAGCAGTTTGAAAACAGCAATGATGTGGAAATTCTTGAAGGTGCTATTCAAGCTATTTTTACTAGATTAAGTGACCTATCTAATGAAATCATTAAGAAAATTGTTGCCACAGAAAGCAAGAACAACCTTGACCTCTCAGCTATCACTATATCGAATAAGATTGTTATAGAATCGACTAGCGGATTGCAGGCAGAATTATCATTCTTTAATACTTTGTTGAATGTCATTCTTGACAACCCTTTGGATAGTCCAATTTCAGAAAATGCGATTTTGAAATTTGTCGAAAAGAGTACCAGAGCTTTTATGGAACTACCTGAGAGCGAAACAGAAGACGGTAAACAGATTGTGAGCTGCATGAGAGGCTTCTGGCTTTACAAGAACCACCGAGCAGTAAGCTTTGAAATACCTTCAAACATGGAGATAATAAAGTCAACCATGGGATTCTTGCTGAAGCCTTTTGGATTCGATCAGATAGAAAGATACCTGTTGAACAAAAAGTGCCAGATTAAGGAATACGCTTTTATGCTTTGGGGAGCATGTATTGGCTACGCGGATATGCCCAAAACATTCACTGAGGTTCTATACTCAGATGCAAAAGAGGCAGTAAAACTGGACCGCTTCACAAGAAAATTCATATAAAATCAAGAATTATTCTCAAAACGAACAATGTGTTCGGCGTGAGGATGTAATTTTGCACCAGAATCAAAAAACAAACGACATGGAAAAAGAATAATATTACGAAGAAAAGCGTACCTATGACAATTACAATAGCAGTTATGTTCAAGATGTAGAAGGATGGAGTGACCAGGACATAGATGATGTCTTTGACAGCGATCCTGATGCATATTGGAATACATATTAGGTTAAATATGTATTTTTTCCAAAACTTATTATAAGTTTTGGAAACTTACACTAATTTTGTAAATTATATGCGGTCCTTGGCTATGTCCAGAGGGTAAACTTTGACTCTTGTCCAGCGTATTCGCTAGGATGTCTGCTCCTTCGGGAAAAGACAAAATCAATGTCACAATATTGATGTTGAACATCTATGACTCTTGACTATAATCGACTAACGTCTGACTTTATGATGTTGTCTGATTTCTTTAAAGAAAACTAACCTCTGGCATAAATCAAAGGCCGCATTTTAACAATAAAAGCAATGAACGATTTAAGAACACTTATTAGCAAAATAAACAATCTCTCTGATTTGACAAAGGTATTAAACTACTTCAAGCATCGTGAGACCAACAGTGAGGAAAATCTCTTCACGGAAGATGTTCTTGAATCATATGCAAATCCAAGTAAAAAGGTTGCACGCCGTTATAAGACCTTCTATATTCCCAAGAAAAATGGTAAGCTGCGTGAAATTTCTGCGCCAAATAGGAATTTGAAAGAGATCTTACACTATCTCAACATGATGTTAGCAGAAGTTTACCAAGCCGGACCTTCTGCAATGGGATTTGTCAAAGGACGTTCTATTGTCGATAATGCCAATTTACATGTAGGACAAAATTATGTTCTGAACCTAGATTTGTCCGACTTCTTCACTTCTATTTCACAGAGCCGTATTTGTAAAAGGTTGCAGTTAGCACCATTCAACTTTAATGAGAATGTGGCAAAAGCCATCTCTGGACTTTGTTGTAAGAAAGTCGTGAAGGGCGGAAAGAAGGGGTATGCTCTTCCACAGGGGTCGCCGACTTCCCCAATACTCACAAATGCTGTTTGTGATTTCTTGGACAAGAAGTTGAGGCACTTATCTACTCGCAATGGAGTAAAATATTCCAGATATGCTGATGATATGACATTCAGCAGTATGCATAATATCTATCAGGAAAATGACACTTTTATGAAAAATCTTTTTTCTATTATCAAAGAAGAAAGATTCACCGTCAATCCAGATAAAACCCGACTCCAAAAGAGAGGCGAAAGACAAGAGGTTACAGGTTTGACGGTTAATGATAAAGTAAATACTGCTCACAAATATACCCGTGAACTACGCAATGTCCTATATATGTGGGAGAAATACGGATATAAGGATACTTATACCAGTTTCTACAAGCATTATAAAGCGACAAAAGGTCATATTAAAAAGGGTGAACCTGTATTGGAAAATGTCATCATTGGTAAACTTGACTTCCTAAAGATGGTAAAAGGCGAAAACGATGTTGTATATACAAAGTTGCGTTCGCGTTTTGAAGCCTTAAATCCAAACATATACGATTCAAAGAACACCAATTCCAGATCAAAGGTGAACTACATAGAGCTGTATTCTGTTGTTGAATTTGAAAAAGCCTTTAAGACAAAGATCAAGTTCATCATGAGTGGTGAGGGTAAACTATCTGCTGTTTATAAGAATGGGAAGAAAGAAAATTCCATTTATGTAAGCAATGCGGTAAAGGATATTGTCTTTACGGAAAAAGCAAAGCCTAGAAAGAACTGCAGGTTTACTATAAGCTCAATGGAAAGTTTTTTCGTTGCTTTGTGCCGTTCAAACTGTGTAAACTATTGGATGATGCTTGCAAATGAACCTGCAAGAGAACGTCATATACATCCTAAATATAATAACCTTCCAATCAATCAGCTCTTGAAAGAATGGGAGGAGAAAGGTCTTGAAGCAGCAGCAGACCTTTTGTCATCTATTCTTGTCGACGAAACCTTTTCGTCTAATGGTGACAGAAAGGAACCAGCTTTGCCCAAATTAGGTAAGAAGAAACGTAAGAAGAAGAGTTCTATGGGAGTATTAGAAGAATTGATGATTGAGGACTATATGGACGATATGGAACTGCAAGCTTCACTCACCGACTTTGAGGATGAAGAGACCATAGAGTATAATACAAAGGCAATAATGAAACTTTTAAAAGGGGATAAAGATGGCAAAGAAGAATAACTCTCAAAAACTGATCAGCACACTTCTTGCAAACAAGAAACTGACTAATGCTCAGAGAGAGAAGATTGCTATCCTCATGATTCGTGATCTTGATTTAGCAAACACTAATCAAGATGGCGAATCTAATGGTGATTTCCCAAAGAGTAATCTGCCTGAATATCGTTCTGCAAAAGATGTAATGGATTTTCTCCTTGAATATAATCAGGATCCAATTTTGAAATACACCTGCCATCCTATCGATGACTTGAGTGTAATCAATGAGATTGCAGAACAATGTGAAAACAAGGTTTATTCAGTTAAATCACACTACCATCTTATTTTATCAAGATTCACCCAGCTACGTGAAAAATATAGAGCCACAGGAAAATATCTTGATGGAAAGGTGGTATCATTAATGCGTGTATATATTACTGGCGAAACATTTCGCAGAGAACCTGCCTCATGGTCGACACAATCAATTACCTACAACTGGCATTCACCAGAATTATGGGAATGGTCTAACAAGACCCCGGGGATAGTTCCAAACCCCGGGGAAAACATTGCAGAGTTCATCTGTAATGAAGGTTATAAGTTGCCAAAACCTTTTATCTCTAATCTTTCAGGTAAGAGAATAAGCACTTTTGGTGACCTTGTTATGTATTACAAGTCTTTGTTACATATAAAGAGGGATGATAACCTCCAAAATAAAATTCTGTATGTATATAAAAAGGGGTATCAAACAGGAGACCAAAACTCCCATCCTTGGCTTGACCGAGTAGATTTAACCATAGGCGATTTTGATAATAACATTGAGTTGTTCACCAGCGTAGATAAACTATTGCAGGCATTTGGAGCAATTCTTTCGATATGTATTGAAAACCAAGCAGAAGGTATTCCACACGTAGAAGTCGGATTTTACCGAGAACTTGAGAGCAAGAGAGTATGCTTTTATGTCCATCATAAAAACTCTCAATATCGTAAAGGCATTGAGGATCCATAAAAAGAATAGGAGAAAAACAAACATTGCTTATTAAAAATCAAATCAATGGAATTTGCAATCTGTATATTCAAGCTGATTTTGGTAACAATCAATATGCAGAGATGAATCTTTGGGACGGCAAGCCAAGAACTGCAACAAGTATTGATAAAATTGAAGGTGTAAAATATATATTGAAATATTAATTGCATGATATACCTATTCGATGATAAAGAGTCTAGACAACAATCGTATGGATGGACAAACAATAAGTTTGAGCTATGGTCTGATGTTATAGTTCGAATTAAAGATTATTCCGATTATCTTTCATTGGAAAAACAAAATATTTTTAGTGAAAGAAACATAATAATATACCACGAATCTTTCTCTACTTGCATCCCTTATGAAGAGAGAAGAAGCTATCAGGCTTTTCATAATGCATTAATCGATGGTTCGGAATTACCAGGTATCAATATTGTCATATTTAGTGGCAGTATAGCAAGTCGAGCAATAAACAAAAATGTCGCTCATGTTCCCGTTACGGATATGTATGCCAATCTGGAATGCTTCCTTGAACATTTTCGCGAACAAGAGATTGATTTTAAGTACCTATTATGGGGTGAGGAATACAAGATAGAGCAAACATTATTAGACTTAATCGAGAACATCTCTAATGAAATCTATGATGGTGAAATACAGTCTGATTGGAGTAATGTCTTTTTTGCTTCAGCCCAGAAATATGGTATTGACGCTCCCTCTAACGACTGTATTCAAGAGAAACTATGGCTTAGTAAAGTTTCAGATACAGACCTCGATAATTATATAAGAGAATGGTTTAATGAATCTGAATACGATGCTTTGTATATCCCTCTTTGTTTTGGTAAAGTTTTGTCAGATTACAACGGTTTGCGATTAGCATTACACATAAGGTGTACAAAATCCGTAAACCAGAATAAGCCTATATACATCTATGGTCCTGTTCCTACATCCTTTTTGGTTAGGTCTAAGTATTTTGACATTCTAAGGACAAGGGGTGTCAAGCTGATACATATGCACCCCAAAAAAATAATAGATTCATTGGGTAGCCTACAGCCTCTTACTGAGAACGAAATCAAATTTGAGATGGAACAAATTCATCTACCTGTACCACAAAACTACGAAGACAGTCATAGCGTTGCAAATGAATGGGCTATATATAGATGGGCAGTTGCTACCAACTCAGAAGATTCTGCAATCGATAAAATAGCCAATACTATCAAGTCAAATTTATACTTCAAACATCTAACATCAATATATCCCCCGAGTGAGATAGACGGTATGAAAGAAAACAGACTGAAGTTTAAGGATCAACTCTCAGGCATTAATTCCTCACTATTTGGACAAAATGACATTAACATTTTGTATGTTGACGATGAAGCAGATAAGGGATGGTATGAGATCATGGCAAACATCATCCATGATGTAAATAAAATAGATAGTTTTTACTATTTAGGTGAAGACTTAAAAGCGTTAGGTCAACAAGAAATCATTGATCAAGTAGTCAATCGTGTGAAAGAAGACTCTGTCAACATTGTGTTACTGGATTTCCGACTACATAAAAATGACAACGACTTCCAGAATATTAAAGACATTACTAGTGTTCAAATACTAAAAAAAATCAAAGAGTTTAATCCAGGAATACAGATAATTATATTCTCTGCAACTAATAAAGTGTGGAATTTATTGGCTTTGCAAGAATATGGAGCTGATGGTTTCATAATTAAAGAAAGACCAGAGAACAGTAAGGACCCGTCCTTTACAATCCATACTATTGAGAATTTCATAAACGCCATGTCTTTATGTATCTCTAATAGATACAAGAAAAGCTTGTGCCAAATAGTTTCTGATTTGAACAGCAATTTAGAGAAAGGTGCAAAGGCACATAGAATAGATAAGGATTATCAAAAATCTGTAAAGTTGTTCTATCGAATGGCATATTCCTCACTTCCTCAAAATATAGATAATCAATGTTTTGACCATTCATTTATGAATTTCTTCAGAATCATAGAAGCGACAGCAAACGAGCTAATTGATGTTGACAATCCTGAAGCAAAAGAAGAGAATGGAATGATGAGGTATTCTTTCAAATTCAGGGGAACTGATGAATATTTGAAAGATTATAATGAGGAGAAGTTCTATGAAACAGTCAAGATACTATCTATGACTAATAAGCGTTTGAATTTCAAACAAAAATTTTATAACCTATTTGCGAGATTAGGCATATATAGTACTGCAACATTTAACATGGTAGAAAAGAGAAATGCTCTTACACACCCCAATTCAAAAGTAAATTATAAAGTAGAACCGATAACCTTGGAGGATGTTCTTTTGGCAGCCAACATTTCTTTCCAATGCATAAGAAAAATGATTGAAAATAAAGATGGTAAAGAGTAAATGACGATAGCGCTGAATCGGTTCCGTCATGACGCTGCAAACGGTACCGCATTCAGTTCTGTAAGATTCTTTGCAAATGTATATTATTTTTTTTTCGCTGCCTCATAGACTCTCCTGTATTGCGTAAACGTTTACATAATACAGGAGACAGTTTAAGAAAAAAACATTAACTTTGCCTCGTCAGAACTGTAACAACATGGCCGTTTTTGCTGTAACAGTCTACTCCGTTTTTACCAACAAATCCAACAGTATATCCTTTAGACGTGGATAGTCTTCAATCACTATATCCTTGACAGGCTGGCCTTCCGCTTGTCTTTCATACAAGAGTTGTACGGTCGTGAGGTTATTCATGACCTTCTCCACAAGAGTCGTTGGCCCGGTAAACGCGTTTGACTGTACCGAACGTTGCTTCCACTTCGTTGCGCTCTCCAGAAGCTTTACGTCTCAGTTCCGTTTCCACCGGATCTGGGTGCTTCCTGGGGGGCCTAAGGGGAGCACAATGACATACTATACCCAAATGCTTGAGAAGTGTTTTCGGTTCTCCTTATTCAAATAGATTTTGTTTGCCTGAACTTCCCTGGGGTAGTAACCGAAGCCTTCCTTGTATGTCTGAATCTGAAGCAGAAGGTCGGAACCTTCGTTGTAGGCTTCCCAACTCAAATGGTCGATGCAGGTAAAACCATCTACCACACTCACACCTATCTTTGCGCCATATTCTGTTCTACTGCCGGCTTTGCCTCTAACGATGGGACGTACATGGGGCTGGAAGATGCTGATGATACGTTTGATACAGGAGCGGACGTTGTTGTCGAACATATACTTCTGCTGCTCATAAGCCTTTCGGATAGCAGACAGCCTAAAACGGTTGTGCTTAACTTTCCGATGAAGTTCGTAAGGCGCTGAATATCTTTTGATAAAAGGTGCAACAAAAACTTTTTAGTATCGCGGATGAGCTTAGTGCCTTCTGTTTTTTTTTGATGTAGTGCACAAAGCATGAACGGGCTTCACCACGATGGGTCCTGGGACTTGCAACAGTTGCCTTTGCACTGAGTTTTTTGGTCAGACGGTCTATTACACGGCTGCAATCTTCTAGGATGTTGATGTCCATCGGGTATCTCACTTCGGCATCGGTGCAGGTGGCATCAATCTTCATCTTGTCATTGTGGGTTGTCTGCTGAGAACCTGCAGCATAGGAGCCTCCGGTAGAATCGTCCTCCTTATTAGAATCTTCTGTTTCCTTCACCTGTTTGCGGTGCATAGAAAGCATGATGTCGTTGAAGAAATCCTTATCGATACGTTTGCGCACGGCCACAAAAAGTTCCGGACTGAAGATGGGTTCCTCCTGGAAATACTTCAGTCCGACAAGGTACTGCATATAGGAATTTTCCTGTATGCTAAGGATGGTTCCTTCATCAGTCTTTCAACTTGCTGACTAAGTCCGTGAATTCCTTGGCCGACTTGAATGCCGGAATGTTGTGTGCTGGAATGATGATGGTCGTGTTCTTCGAGATGTTGCGGGCCGTCTTTTCAGCACGTCTTTTGATGATAAAACTGCCGAATCCTCTCAAATAGACATTCTCTTCTTTTTCCAACGATCCTTTGATGGATACCATCAGGCTTTCCACGATAGCCGATACAGTCTGCATATCGCATCCTGTCTGGTCGGTTATTTTCTTACATAGTTCTGCTTTAGTCATTTCCTATAAGTTTTTGGGCTGCAAAGATACGCAATCTCGTTCAATTTTCATTGAATTATAATGCTTTTGACTTGCAGACTCCTAATGAAAATCGTACCTTTGCAGCACTTCATAAAAGACAGGTTCTCGTCTTAGAGTGGTTCTCATCTATGTATATCGACATATTTGCCCCATTGCGGGTTCATCTTTAAATATTTTCAATATGGATATTAGTTTAATTGGAGCCAATGCCGGTTCTGTATGGAACGCATTGCACGAAAACGGTGAGTTGGATCTTACCAAGTTGAAGAAAGAAACCAAATTGTCTGAAACCGAAATCTTGGCTGCCATCGGCTGGTTGGCCAGAGAGGGAAAAATCCTTTCGGTAGAAACTAAGAAAGGTCGCAGAACAGTTGAGCTCTTTTCCTTGGCTGATTGATCCACACAAAAAAGAACAACCCACTATTATCATGTGAGTTGTTCTTTTTCTTAGAGATACACTCCTTCTATCAATAAGGATTAAATACTTCCTTTCCCAATTGCCAGAGGTACTTGTCTATTTCCTTCACGGTAAATTTTTCCAGCTGCCTGTTCTTCTTTAATGAGTTTATGATATCGGTGTATTTTGGGTAGTCTTTCAAGTCATTCTCCGTCTTGAACTTTACAAATCCTTTTTTACGAAAGTGCATCAGTACTTTGTGCACATAGCTGTCGTATATAGGATAGATATCCGGTCGATGATGGCTGCAGTATTTGGTTGCGAAAGAATAGAACCGGTACATCTTGTTATTGATTGGGATGGCTGTTAGGTCATTCACAAGCGTCAGGTCTCCATCTTTCAGGCGTTGGTCAATATTTTGTTTCAGATAGTGTTGGGCCACATGATGGACCTTAAAAATATTGGTGCTGTAGAAGTCGTTCAAGGCAGAACATTTGATCAGGATATCTTCTATACATTGGTTCTCTTTACACATTTGCATGAATAGCTTGTCCAGGGCTTTTTCCTGATTGACATAGTCCTCCAGTTCATCCCATTTCCGGATGTATCGTTCCATTTCTTCACAAGTGGGGGAATGTTTTTCCAAGTATTTTATTCTTTTGTCATAATCATTTTATATTTTGACTCCGTTATGATTTCAGCTTCAGAAACTCTTTCCAGGTTAATTCTGCTTCACCTTCGGTCTCGGCATTCAGGAGGTAACAGAACAGAGCAGTTCCGGCTTTTTCTTTATTTGCTCCCAGATCTACAGCGTGGTGATTGATGCGGATGCGGTCAATTAGATAAGCTTTCCCGTTCGGAAGGTAGTGTGCTTCAAAGACGCAGACTCCTGTCCAACTGCGGTAATAACGGATGTATTCATGGTCGCAGTACATAAACCAATGGTCTTCCATGGCTTCTGGTATATGGCCTTTCTTCAGGATGTGCATGGTCTGTGGAGACAGGTTGATCTTGACTACCACTTCCGTAACCGTTGTTCTATCAGAAGGCATGGCTTGTATTTTCCAGTCGCTGACCGTAGCTGTCTTTGTCTTTTCTGGTAACGCACTTTTACCATAAAACAAGGGGTTATTGGCATTCCCTAAACCTAATTTCCAATGTAAAATAGCATCTTCCACCTGTTTTTGTTTATTTGTCAAATTATACAAGTGATGACGGAATTCCTTCAGCACCTCCTTCATCTCATCGGGAAGGAGATGCCATACCTGCTGCTTCATCGCTTCCGGAATGCCCCAGATGGCTTCGGCGATGCTGCCCACAATGGCTCCCAACGTGTCAGCATCGGCCCCCAAGCTGACTGCCCGACGGATGGCATCCTCGAAGCTGTGGCTGTGCATCACAATCCAAAGGGCCACCGGTACGGTACCCTGGCAGGTCTCGTCGAAGCGGTTCCGGTAGTCATCCAGATTTAGCTGGAAGGTTTCGGGCTCCTCGCTGTACAGCCGGATGGCCCGGTACAGCACCTGCTGGCGCAGGACCTGCGGCGTGATGGCTCCGCTGAACGTTCTTTTCCAGTGACGGGCATCCCGGATGGCCAGCGCCACCGCCTGGGCGCCCCGGATGCCTTCGGGGTGGTTGTGACTGCATGCGGCCGACTTTTCAGCTTCACGAAGTACATCGTCCGTTTCATCGAATGCCCATCCGATGGCACTGACGCGCATGGCCGACCCGTTGCCGAACGAGCCGTAAGGTTGGGGACGGTTACTCCGTACCCACTGGGCGAACCGCCCACCATAGCCGCCCATGGGGCAAGGATGGCTGCGGCACCAGCAATGGATGTAGCTGCCGTAATCATCGCTCTGATGTACGATGGCATCTGCCACGGCTACGGTGCAGAGGGTGTCATCGGTATAATCATTCTGCGCACTGATCCACTCAAAGTGATAGTCGTTGGTGGGACAAAACTCCCACCGACTCCCTATGATATCTCCTATAATGGCTCCTAACATGGCTGGCTATTTACGGTCTAACATTCAATTTGTCGTCTTTCGTTTCCTCGGCTGTTGCTTCTTCGTCAAAGTAATGGTCCGAAGCTTGCCGCAGCATGGCCTGACGGTCTTCGTCACACATCGACGGAGCGGCCATACAGCATACTTGCACCTCGTTCATCCTGTCATAATAGCGCATACGACTGTTGCGTTCATGTAAAAACATTTCTTCCGTCCCGGCATCATCCTGCTGAAATTCCAGGGCGTTGTCGATGCAGTAGCGCTGAGCCGTTTCCACCACGTCAATGTTGGCACCGATGAAGTTGAAATTCCAGCCCATTTCCTTCAAGGCTTCAATCATGCAGGCTACCTTTTCGGTCGTGTATTTTTCGGAGGAATTCTCTTCTCCATCCGTGATGATGGTCACACTGCCGATGGCATTTTCTGCACGTCGTACGATGGCTTTCAAATCAGCTAAAGTCGAACCGACGGCATCATTCAGCGGGGTAGATCCCCAAGGAACGTAGTCGTCCGAAGTGATGTGTTTCACGTTCTCCACCGGCTGGTTCTTGAATAGGTACCGGGAAGGGCGGCTTCCTCTGCTTTGGAAAGCATAAATGCTCACAAAGTGTTCTTGTGTTTCTACATACTTCTCTTGCGCACTGCGGATGGTATTGAGGGTTTCGTTGCATCCGTTGAGGGTCTGTCGGGTCACGCAACCCATCGATCCGCTTTCGTCCAAAATAATCAGGTTGTAAATTTGCTGTTTCATAGTTTTTTCATTGAAAGGGTTCATACTTTATTCTATCACTATCGTTTCGCAGAGTTTCCTTCTTCGGACGCGTGCACTCGTCAGTGAGCAAGGAACACTCTTTAAAAATCAAACGGGTTCCGTTTCGATTCGTTCTCGTCCATTTCTTCGAAGCTCTGCTCATTGAAACGGAAGATTTGAGTGGGCGTTTTGCCTTTTCTCGGTTTTGAGGTCCAGATAGCTTCCATTTTAGGTGCAGATGCATAATCGGCCATGCAACAGTCAGTCAGATCGTCATCGGCTTCATCCTGGATGCTTTCCTTTTCGCTCTCGTTTTCCAGCAGGCCGGATGCCAATGCCTTGCGGTAAAAGTTACGCCGGTCATAGCTGCGTCCGCTGATGAGTTCGTACACCCGTTGCAGATCTCCCATGGTAAACTGTTCGTCCAGGAGGCGGAAGGCAATGGGACTCACCTTCAGCTTATCCTTTAGGTGCTCCCGTGCCTGAATGATGATTTCCTCATGGTCGAAAGCCAGGGGAGGCAGCTCATCCACTTCGAACCACGAAGCGCGGGCGGCATCGTCACCGGCCAGAATGCGATAGTCGGTCTGGCGCACCAAGGCATAAAAAGCCACTGTGATGACCCGTTCGCGCGGGTCACGGTCCACGGTGCTGAATACCTTAAACTGCTCCAGATAGACATCCTTCACATGGGTTTCTTCATACAGTTCGCGGGCGGCACCTTCTTCTACCGTCTCGTCCATCTTCAGGAATCCGCCCGGCAGAGCCCAGCTTCCTTTATAAGGTTCCAGTCCGCGTTCAATCAACAGAATGTGCAACCGTTTGCCGTCGAAACCGAAGATGACACAGTCGGTCGTCACGGCCGGATGCGGGTATTTATAGCAATACTTTTTCTCTTCCATATTATCTATTCGAATAGGTTCATTGATTAATCATGCTGCAAATATAGCGTGTTAAAATGACACAAGCAAATTATATGCGTTAAATCTACGCATTATTTTTTATTTGTTGCTATGCAAAAAGGTTGCGTATAGGCAGGTTAACTTTGCAGCCGAAAAAGAAATAAATGGTGCAATGTGCTGAAAATAACCAAAAAAGAAGTACATTTGCCGTACCAACAAAGAATTAGAATAGATGAATTTATTGTCGAACATACAGAACCGTTTACATCGCCCCAGCAGTCGAAGTTTGGGTCATCGTTGCTTTATCCATCGATTTGGCAGTTCTTTTCGTATGCTGTTTGCAGAACGGTTCCGACATCGTATTCCTTTCTTTGCTGTCAGTTAGTCGATCAGCAATTCAAAACATAAGACCTATGAAGGATGAATCGGATAGTTCGCAAACTTTCCGATTTTTTTGTGCCTTTCCGGTGCAGCATTTTGGGTCGCTGGCAGGGCACGTATGAACGTAACACCCCTATCATTATTAGTAAAGAGTATGCCAGCCAACAAGAATGCACTGATTAGATATAACACCATAGACAAGTGCTTGAGAAACAGATATAGAAAATGGACCATAGACGACCTGGTGGATGCCTGTTCCGATGCCCTGTATGAGATGGAAGGAATTGCCAAGGGGATCTCGATAAGAACCGTTCAAGGAGACATCCAACTGATGAGATCAGACAAGTTGGGCTACAATGCCCCGATAGAAGTTTATGACAACAAGTATTACCGGTATGCTGATCCGGATTACTCCATCCGAGAGAATAGATTATCAGAAGACGACTATGAATTGGTGGAGAAGGCCGTTACGCTGATTGGCCGGATGGAGAAGAACACCGATGTAGTCGAATTGAGCAAGGTCTTGCTGCAGTTGAAGACTAAACTGATGTTTCTGCTGTAAATAAAAGAGCACCGCTAAGAGTGCTGGGTAACACCCAGTTTAGGCGGTGCTTAAACCTAAGACAGGTTTATATGAGTATAGAAGGGAGTAAGATGGGATTCGAACCCACGACCACCAGAGCCACAACCTGGTGCTCTACCTACTGAGCTACCTACTCCATTTAGCAAGTGGAACCTCGCGGATTCGAACCGCGTTCTCAGGATTTTCAGTCCTGCGCATACACCCAGTCTGCCAAAGTTCCTTGTGTGACCCGTGAGAGATTCGAACTCCCGACCCCGACGTCCGTAGCATCGTGCTCTATCCAGCTGAGCTAACGGGTCATGACAGCGGAAGCAGAAGGATTCGAACCTTCGGAGCCTGGAGGCTCGGCACGTTAGCAGTGTGCTGGTTTCGACCGCTCACCCATACTTCCAAGTGTCTTTGTTTCCTTTTGACATTGCAAAGGTAGATAGGCGGTTTGCAGTCTTTTTGCGTAGCGGGAATTATTTTTTTATCGCTAGGTAAAAAAACAGATCTTTCAAGGATAATCTTCTTATTTCCAATGTATATTTGCGTTGTTTTACATTAGTTTTTATGAAGAAGAATGATTTTCTTGAGCGGATTTCTCACAGCCAACTTTTGCATGGCATGACACAGAAAGAAATTAAAGAAAGGTGTCGCAGAATCTTATACAGTGTGCCACGCAACGGTAAGGTTCTTGATACAGTTGATTTTCATTTTCTGATGCAAGTATTTGCGCTTTCTCCTTATTATGAGTTGAAAACGCAAGGCAAAAAGATTGTTGGCATTGAAAGAAGGGATGCAGGCTTTTATGGTTCCACTTGCTTCTATCTAATACGAGAAGATGGTTCTTGCACAGATATTTCTTTCACCAAGATATTTCGGGTTGATGGTGATACGGATGATGTGCTGAAAGCTTTGCGAAGTGCGGTAGTTCCAAGCATCGAGGCATTCAGAATGACTTTTAGACCTTTCACCTATGAGGGTATCATTTGTAACAGCTTAGCCGATGTAGATATTGATCATTACGATTTGAAGTTCAGAGAATTGGCTTCCATTTGGATTGAACAGAATGGAGGTGTTGATTCCCTTGTCAAGAAAATCAATCCGACTGCTGATAACAATACGCATACTTATTTTTTGGATGAAGAATTGAAATCATCCTTTCGACAATTTCATGATGCTCATACTCATTTGCGCTTTCTTCCGAAAGTAATCAATCGAAGTAACCAATAATCTGTTTATAGGGCTCTCCGGTTATGCTGAGCAGCCAAATTGCTGAAACCGAAATCCTGGCTGCCATCGGCTGGTTGGCCAGAGAAGGCAAAGTGAAAAGTCAGAAGAAACAAAGAAAGGACGTAAAACCATTGAACTTTTCTCTTTGGCAGATTAATAAAAACGGGGTGAGCCACATTTTAACTCACCCCATTTTTATTTTTTCTTAATATCCTGGATTCTGTGAAAGAGACGGATTTACATTTAATTCATTTTGAGGAAAGGCATAAGTAATTCATCCTCTTGGCAGTTAGATTCTGTCTGAGATTCTCCGATACGTTTCAACATCATCTAATATTCCCAATGTAGCCCACTCGACTTCCAATTGGCAACTAACTGCTTCTATGCTTGCAAGTATCAGTATATTGATCAAGCTATGCAGAGAAAAAATAATCTTCATTCTTTATAATTTTTATACTAGCACAAAATTGCTAATTTAGTTTGAACTTACAAATAAATAACTGAGATATAAGCAAAAAGACATTATTTTATAGCCTAAATAATCAAGTGTATATGATTTATAAGTACAAAAATTAAACTATGTCTCATATTGTATCCTTATTTAGAGAGCAAGATAGTATGTAATTATTCTAGTTAGTTTGCTTGGCTCTTTCTAAATTTATTTATATCTTTCTGTTTTTAATGCTTGGCATTATAGTATTAACTTTAAAATATTTTCATTATCTGTTATGACTTATAATGACAATTTAATAGTTAAGATATTTGTATGGTCTTGATGAAAAACGTGATTATCCGCAAAGTATAAAGCGTTTTTTGATAGATGTTGGTAGTGATATAAATGAAGATCGTGAATCTGCTATTAATGAATTGTACGGACTGAAAAATAACTGTAAGAAACTCGCTGTTCTCTCCAAAAAATTTGTTGATGCAATGGACAAGTCATATATGAAGTTTACTCAGTTTCACATGGATATTTTATCAGAATGCGATGGAGAAAATGGAGTAATTAAAAGTCCTTATTTTATAGAAGGATCTCTTGTCGTTTATTCTATTAAGAATGGGGCAATATCTTTATGGGTGTTCCATAATCTGCCTAATGCTAACAATAATTTTATGGCAGTTCCTTCTTATTATATAATAGCAGTTCCAAAAGATAGGATAAAGGGAGAAGGTCATCAGCTAGACTGTATGATAATGCCAATGATTGATGGATGTTGTGAGGCGAATTTAAGAGATTACATTGATATGGTTTTAGATTATCTTTGTTTGCGACAGTGGGCAGAGATTGAAATTGCGGAAATTAAAACTCAACAAAAGAAATCACTAAAAGGTAAGAATAAGACTTCTGTTCAAGATGGTATTTCATATTTTATATTTGATAGTAAGTGGTTCACAGAGGTCTGCAATAATAACGAATTTGTCGTAAGTGGTCATTTCAGGTTACAACCTTATGGAGATGGTAGCAGAAGACTTATTTGGATAAATGAATTTAAAAAAAATGGTTATCATCGAAAGGCTTTAATTGAAAGAGCAAATGACGGAGAACAGTTCATTTGATAGGTTATTTGCCACGAAAAGTACATATAGAATCTACGCTTAGTTTCTTCTCTAAGGTAACGATTCTGATATGTTTAATTTCTGTTTTATAATAATCCTATAATTATTTCATAAAACCATTCCAACAGATCTTTTACATCCATCATTGTTGCTACTGCTTGTTCTCCTTGCTCTTGGATTTTGTACATAAGCCATTTGAAGCGAAAAATAAATTGTTTTATCATATAAAATTGCAGCTTAAGGTTTAGGTAATAGGTTGTTAACGGGCCTACTACTCCCAAAAAGCTTTTTCGCTTCTGCTTCTGCGAAGGTACTTTTGCTGTTCCGAAAAATAAAGGACAATTTTTCAGGGTTATATTTTTTCTGCTTTTTGCTCCTATAATGTAACCGGTATATCTAAAATAAACTATAGGTTTACATAGATATACTAAAGCAAGGATTACATCTATATTATATAAGGTTTAACCATTGCTTTCATATCCAAAAATGCTATCTTTGCAAAATTAAGTCTAATTTGGATATATGGGAGAAAAAATAGGATATGCGCGAGTCAGTACGAGAGAGCAGAACCTCTCGTCTCAAGAGGATGCACTCAGCAAGGCCGGATGCATCCGAATCTTCACGGACAAAATTTCCGGAAAGGAGTTTAATCGCGAAGGCTTGAAGGCCTGCATGGATTATCTGCGTGCGGAAGATACCTTGGTCATTTACCGTTTGGATCGTTTGGGTCGTTCCGTCAAGGAAATGCTTGATCTTTGTGCCCAGCTCGAAAGCCGTCGCATCAAGCTAGTCTCCCTGCAGGACAATCTCGACACATCCACGGCAGTCGGCAGGTTCACCATGCAGATTCTGGCATCCCTGGCCGAGTATAACCGCAACCTGATTCTGGAGGGATGCAAGGCAGGCATCGAAGCTGCCCAGAAGCGTGGTGTGAAGTTTGGCCGTCAGACAGGTGTCAAGATGAAGAAACCCAAAAAGGAAGCGGTCATTACCATGTATAGAGCCGGTACATCCATCAAGGATATCATGAGTATTACCGGCATCAGGTCCATTCAAACAATATATAATTATTTAAAAGAAAATGGAATTGAAGCTAATCGACGGAATTGACAGCTAACAGGTTGTAATGGTATTTATATTTTTATTTATAGTTAATCTGAAAATGTAATATGAAACGTCATAATTTTAATGTAGATTTCGATAAGGATGTCCTGCAGAATGATGCCGAACTTATGGAAAGTATTGATTTTCTTTTGTATAAATCTTCTCAAAATAATAGGAAGTATAAAATAGTAGAGATTTTACGTGAATCTTATTATGATGGAGTGATTTGCTTAGGTAGAGTAATGGAGTTAGAAGAAATTTTTCATTTTGATCTTCGGAGGTTTATGCTGAAGAATCCATATATTTATATTTGTGAGGATGCTATTCGTTCTAAAACCATAACTGATGTAAATAAATTTATTGCTAAGCAAGTAGGTACTAAGTATGTTCATTCTAGATATCCTAAAATTGGCTTTCCTCAAATCAGAAGAATATTAGTTGATATTCATGCAATCCTTTGTTTAACACAGTGAAGAACAGTTCTCCGTACATTTGGCGATATTCATACTGATAAAGTTTAGACTAATAAACTTGTTAGTTACGACCTTATTAGTTATTTTTGTGGGTAATCTCAAAACAGAAATAGCATGCAGAATCCATTCGTATTTGGCAAGGCGGCTGAAGGGGTACATTTTACAGACCGCAAACAGGACGCATTACGTCTGTCGGCCAATCTGTCGCACGGTATCAATACAGTCCTTATATCCCCTCGTCGATGGGGAAAAACATCTTTGGTCAAGAAGGTTATCGAAGATGTCTCCAGCGATGAAATAAAAGTGGTATTCATCGATATTTTTCATTGCAAGTCAGCATACGACTTCCTGCGCACCTTTGCCACGGCAGTCATCAAGCAGACTTCTTCTAGAATGGATGAATGGATAAGCTATGCCAAGGGGTTCTTATCCAACATATCACCCAAGTTTTCGTTTGGCACCGATCCGATGAATGATTTTTCATTATCCTTCGAGTGGAATGAATCAGCCGATACAGAGGAAGCCATATTAGCTCTTCCAGAGAGGATCTGCGAAAAGAAGCACATCCGCATGGTGATCTGTTTGGATGAGTTTCAGCAGATTGCAGAATTCCCGGACAGTCTCACGTTTCAAAAGAAGTTGCGTTCTGTCTGGCAGCACCAGCAGGCTGTAAACTATTGCATGTTCGGTAGCAAGCGTCATCTGATGGAGAAGATTTTCAATGACAAGAGCATGCCGTTCTACAAGTTCGGAGACATGATGTTCTTGCAGAAGATTCCTGCATCCGAATGGATTCCGTTTATCTGTGGCAAGTTTGAAGAAACCGGCAAGCATATCCGTGAGGAACAAGCAGAAAGAATCTGTATCTATACCGAAAACCTGTCTTCGTATGTGCAGCACCTGTCCTGGATTGTATGGTATATTTCCGGTGCAGAAGTAACAGACCAAAATATTGAGGATGCTCTGGATGACCTGCTGGAGCAAAACAAGGTTTTCTTCCAGCGGGAGGTCGAACAATTGACGGAATATCAGTTCAACTTTCTCAGGGCGATGGCAGATGGCATCACGACCGGATTGGGCAGACAGGAAGTGCTGAAGGAATACCGACTGGAATCCACTTCACACATTCAGAGTATCAAGAAAGCGCTGATCAAAAAAGGCCTGATCTACGAAGAAGGGGATTCGCTTGTCTTCGATGACCCTCTGTTCAAGCGATGGATCCTACGTCATGTTCATTGATGCAGAAGGTGAATTTCCTATTCGCCAATTCTGCAGGCATCTTTCCAAAGGCTGTTCAGGATTCTGAAGAGATGAGCTATGCTGACTATATACCGGATTCATCTTTTCCGAAAGTAATCATTTTATTCACTCCGGAGAATTTCCACACTGAATAAAGAATGGTTTAGCCTTGTTTGTTTTCTACAGATTCTGTATTTTTGCAAAACTTACAATCGTAACACTTACAGTTGTAAGTTTTTCATATTGTATTAAAGAATCCCCCTATCCGAGCTGCTTATGAAATTTTACAATAGAGAAAAGGAACTGGCCTTGCTGGAGAAGACTCGTCAGATAGCCTTCACCCAGCATTCACAGCTGACCGTATTGACCGGTCGTCGCCGTATCGGAAAGACGAAGCTTATCCTGAAAAGCTGCGAAGAGAGTCCGACGGTCTATCTGTTTGTGAGCCGGAGCAATGAAGCTATGCTTTGCCGTGGCTTCGCTCAGCACATCAATTCAGTCTTATCGAATATCTTCATTCCTGAATCCATCAATTCCTTTGCAGATGTCTTCGAGATGCTGATGCGTGCCTGAAAGACGGAAAGGTATAACCTGGTCATCGATGAGTTCCAGGAGTTCTTCTATATCAATTCGTCTGTTTACAGCAAGATGCAGGATATATGGGATCGCTACAAAGACTCCACGTTTGTCAACTTCGTGGCCAGCGGTTCGGTCTATACGCTGATGAACCAGATTTATATGGATGCCCGCGAACCGCTTTACGGACGCTGTGACAGCATCATCAAGCTGCGTCCGTTCTCTACTTCCGTACTGAAGGATATTCTTCATGACCACAAGCCTGACTATACGAATGAAGATCTTCTGGCGCTTTACACCTTCACCGGAGGAGTCCCCAAATATATCGACCTCTTCATGCAGAAGGGTTGCACGGATATGGAAAGCATGGTGGATTACATCGTGCAATCAGATTCCCCGTTCCTGAATGAGGGCAAGGCATTGCTCATTCAGGAGTTCGGGAAGAAGTATGGCAATTATTTTGCCATACTGGCTGACATTGCCAACGGACGGAATACGACCGCAGAAATCGAGCAGAACATGGGGGATATGGTCATTGCCGGTCATCTCAAGAAGCTCGAAGAAGACTACGAACTCATCGTCAGAAAACGCCCCATTCTGGCCAAGGAAGGCTCGCAGACGGTCCGGTTTGAAATCTCAGACCTCTTCCTGCGCTTCTGGTTCCGTTATTTCATCAAGTATCACCGGCTTGTCGAGATGGAGAATTTCGAACAGTTGGGACAGCTCATTAAGAATGACTATCCTACCTATTCCGGATCTACACTGGAGCAGTATTTGCGTCAGCAAATGATGGAAAGCTGCAACTTCATGGATATAGGCTCCTGGTGGCAGGCCAAGAAAGGAAAGGAGGCTTGCGAAATCGATATTGTCGGCCTTTATGTCGAAGACCGGAAAGCTCTGGTGGCGGAAGTCAAACGGCAGCGGAAGAACTTCAAGCCGGATGATTTTGCCATAAAGGTAGAAACCTTGCGGAACAAGGTTCTTCACAAGTACGACATCCAAACGGAATGTCTGACCCTGGAAGATATGTAACGTAACTGTCTGATGAATCCTACACAGCGCACCTATATAGCCATCGACCTGAAGTCGTTTTTCGCTTCGGTGGAGTGTGTGGAGAGAGGACTGGATCCGCTCACCACCAACCTCGTTGTGGCCGATGCTTCGCGCACGGAGAAGACCATCTGCCTGGCGGTCACCCCTTCGCTGAAGGCACATGGTGTCGGTGGCCGTGCCCGTCTGTTCGAGGTGGTGCAGCGGGTGCGGGAGGTGAACCGGCAGCGGTGGTACCGCAGTTTTTCACACCGTCTATCCGGCAAGTCCTGCGATGCCCGGGCGCTGGAACAGCATCCCGACTGGGAGGTGGACTACATCGTGGCTCCGCCCCGGATGGCTTATTACATCGAATACAGCCGGCGGATTTATGAGATTTACCTGAAGTATATCGCACCGGAGGATATTCATGTGTACAGCATCGACGAGGTCTTCATCGATGTGACTTCGTATCTGCTGACCTACCGCATGACGGCACACGAACTGGCCATGACGATAATCCGCGATGTCCTGAAGCAGACGGGCATCACGGCTACGGCAGGTATCGGTACCAATCTCTATCTGTGCAAGATTGCTATGGATATCGTGGCCAAGCACCTTCCAGCGGATAAGGATGGGGTTCGCATTGCCGAACTGGACGAGATGGAATACCGCCGCCGGCTATGGGATTACAAGCCGCTCACCAAGTTCTGGCGGGTGGGAAAGGGAATTGCCGAACGGCTGGCTCCTTACGGCATCGATACCATGGGCAAGATTGCCCGCTGTTCCCTGGAGAACGAAGACCTGCTTTACCGTCTGTTCGGAATGAACGCAGAGCTGCTGATTGACCATGCCTGGGGCTGGGAGCCCTGCACCATGCAGGCGGTAAAGGCCTATCGTCCGGAGACCAACTCGTTCAGTACCGGACAGGTATTCCAGTGTGCCTACGATTTCCGGAAGGCCAGGGTGGTGATCCGCGAAATGGCGGATGCCGCCGCGCTCGACCTGGTCAGCAAACGGATGGTCACCGACCAGCTGGTGATGACGGTCGGCTACGACATCGAATGTCTCACCGACCCGGCTATCCGGTGCCGCTACCACGGTCCCATCACCACGGATGCCTACGGACGCGAAGTGCCCAAGTCGGCCCATGGTACGACCAACCTCCCCTGTCAGACTGCTTCCTCAAAACTGATTTCCGAGGCAGTGGTCGGTCTTTTCGACCAGATCGTGCAGCCCGACCTGCTCATCCGTCGGCTGAACCTGAGCATCAATCATGTGGTGGCCGAATCGGAAAAGAAAGTGCTGCAGCCCCAACCGGTGCAGCTGGACCTCTTCACCGATTACAATGTGGAGGAAGCCCGGCAGGCGGAACAGTCCGCGCAGCTGGCCAAAGAACGGCGCATCCAGGAAACTTTGTTGACCATCAAGCAGAAGTACGGGAAGAACGCCATCCTGCGCGGCCTGAATTTTGAAGAAGGGGCCACAGCTGTCGAACGTAACAAACAGATAGGAGGACACAAAGCATGACCCACGCATACGATGACATTATCCACCTGCCCCATCCGGAGCCGAAACACCATCCCCGGATGAGTCTGGAGGCCAGGGCAGCGCAGTTCGCTCCCTTTGCCGCCCTTACCGGCCACCAGGCGGTACTGGCTGAAGCGGCCCGTTACACCGAGCAGAGTCCAGGTCTCGACGACCAGCAATGTGCTGAATTGAACCGCCGGGTGAATCTTCTTCTGGACCGTCTGGAGGAACATCCCATGGTGCTCTTTACCCTCTTCGAGAAAGATGGCATGAAGAGCGGTGTCCGTTACCGCGAAGTTAGGGGTGTTGTTGCCAAGTATGATGAATTCGAGCGGGTGTTTACGCTCGGTAATGGCCAGCGCATTCTTTTACCTTCAGTTGTTGGTATTAAATATATTTGAAGTCAGTAGGGAATATGCAGTACTCTATCGGCTTATGTCTTATACTAAAAAAGTTTGAGTGTTTTACGATAAACCTGAAGCCTGTTGACTTCTTTATCTTATCCCTATAGTTTGTTGACATAATGTTTCCTGTCATCCCATGGTAATGGTGTAATACCGATAGGATTTCCATAAGTGCCTTATGGAACAACTTATGCTCCCAAAGATAGGGATTTTTGGAAAATGATGTTTGAGAATTTTTGGTGATAGCATAGTTAAAAAATAGTAATTGTTATTCTGAAAACACATGCAAATTCAATAATATGGGTAGATTTGTAATCTTATTGTGCTTTTTGTTATCTGAATGGTGAAATGCTGCTTAGAAAAGTGGCAAGATTTTTAACACAATAAAATTACTGAAATGAAAAGATTAATAAGAAACTCCTTGGTTGCTTTGAACAATCGACTATTTCTTTTGAGCATGATTCCTTTTTTCTTGGCAAGTGTTCCTTCGCATGCTCAATATCAGCCATCAGAAGATAATATCAAATCCAGAAAAGAATTCTCAGACTGCAAGTTTGGAATATTCCTGCATTGGGGTATTTATAGCATGTTTGGTCAAGGGGAATGGTATATGAATGATGCTGGCATTGACTGCCAAGAATATGCCAAAGCGGCATCCGGATTTTATCCATCTCGATTTGATGCAGATGAGTGGATATCTATCTTCAAGAATGCCGGTGCCAAATATATCTGCTTCACGACACGCCATCACGACAGTTTTTCGATGTTCGACACGAAATTTTCCGATTATAACATCGTCAAAGCCACACCATTCAAGCGCGATGTGGTAAAGGAATTGGCCGAAGCTTGCCGGAAACAAGACATGCGGCTGCATCTGTACTATTCACACTTAGACTGGACTCGAGAGGATTACTATCCTTTGGGATCAACCGGACACCGGACCGGACGAAAGCACCATGGAGAATGGGCTTCGTACTATCAGTTCATGAACAACCAATTGACTGAACTTCTGACAAACTATGGTCCTATTGGTGCCATCTGGTTCGATGGTATGTGGGACCAGCCTGACGGATTTGACTGGAAGCTTAAGGAGCAATATGAATTGATTCACTCGCTTCAGCCTGCGTGTCTGGTCGGAAACAACCATCATAAGATTCCTAATCCTGGAGAAGATTTTCAGATGTTTGAACGTGATCTTCCTGGAGAGAATCACGCAGGATTTTCTAAGGATTCTCAGGTAGGCGATTTACCCTTGGAAACATGCCAAACGATGAATGGAATGTGGGGTTACCGCATCAAGGACCAAAACTACAAGTCTGTCAAGGAACTTGTAAGACTGTTGGTTTCAACCGTGGGTAAGGGGGCAAATCTCTTAATCAATATTGGCCCACAGCCGAATGGTGAAATTCCAGCGTTGGCTGTCGATCGTCTGCAGGGCATGGGTAACTGGCTGAATACATATGGTGAAACTATCTATGGTACTACTGCCGGTCTGATTCAAAAGGCCCCTTGGGGCACTACTACCCTAAAAGGAAACAAAATGTATGTTCATATCCTTTCTGATGTAATGCCAGAATACATCACATTATCTCTGAACAAGAAGATGGGGTCTGTAGTGGATTATGACTCAAAGCAGAAGGTGGAATTCCAGAAGATAAAGAACGGTTATCTTATCTATACAAAGGGTTTATCCGTTTTAACGGATAAGATTCTCGAAGTAACGCTTCTGTAATTGTTTGTTAGTCGAATGTCCATCTATCTTGTTTATCCGTTGAACAAGATAGATGGACTTCTTATTGTCATGGGTGGCCTGTCTATTTTTGCATTGAGGTATGGTTATGAATGGAAATACAGAAATATTATGTTCTTTCTCCTGTTGATGGAGTTGAGTTGAAAAACAATGTCTAATGAAATGCAGATATGTCTATACAAAGAAGTGTACTTGAACGGTTAAGGAAGGGTGATGAGCAAGCGTTTGAGGTGGTTTATCATGCTTTCCATCGACGAATTTATGGATTCCTGCTTTCCTCTTTAGGTGAAGACGAAAGTGCGGCAGAAGATTTGCTTCAGTCTTTTTTCCTACGTTTATGGGAAGCCAGGTCGAATATCGACGTGGACAAGGATTTTACGGCTTACCTTTTTACAATAGCTCGCAATCTGGTGTATAAAGAGTTACGGGAGAAAATGACATATACTGTTGTTAAATTATTGGAAGAACATGACGTTAGGGATCGTCTGGAAGCTGACCAATTGCTGGAAGCTGAATCGTTGCATTCGTATATAGTGAATCTGTTGGATGAATTACCTTCAGCAAGAAAGAATATCTTTATACTGAGCAGATTCAAACACATGTCCAATAAGGAAATAGCCTCTCTTTTATCTATTTCGGAAAAAACGGTAGAAACACAAATATACCGCACCTTAAAGTTCCTGAAAAGTAAGGTCAATCTTGTCTTGCTTATACTATTTTTAAGCCAAAAAATAAAAATATGTTAAAATATGGTTCTTCTGTAAGGGATGGACCTTTCTGATGGATATATCATAATGACAAATGAAAACAGATGAACTAAAATCAAAGATAAAGCAATTCATGAAAGGATCGTTGACAAATTCCGAACTTCATGAATTCCTGCATGATTTTCAAAGCGACGAGACGAAGGAAAATCTGGAAGAGTTTTATTTGCATAACTGGGAGAGGTCCTGCCATGCCGATCTGCCAGAAGGAGTTTCGGAACGGGTATGGAACAAGCTGTACAGCAAAGTTCATTCCGGACAGATGGAACAGCGGAAACCTAAGTATGCAGCGAAGATAAGCTGGACCAGATGGCTTCAATACGCAGCTTTCGTTTGTGTGATAGCGGCAAGCTTCACCCTGATCAGGTTGAATTGGGGATACTTTTCTGCACGGGAGGAAGTTTCCTGTAAACCCTTCCTGGTGGAAGCAGAAAAGGGACAGCGGGCCTGTGTCACGTTGCCCGACGGTACCAGAGTGTGGTTGAATTCACATTCCAGATTGGAGTATTCCAATTCATATGGAGAAAAGGATCGGAAGGTAAAACTTCAAGGAGAGGCATTCTTTGATGTTGCCAAGGACAGTGCCAGGGAATTTGTTGTTGACGCTGGTCATTTATCAGTGAAAGTGCTGGGTACTACGTTCAATATAAAAGCTTATCAAGAGGATGATATATGTGTCGCGTCGCTCATTAGTGGGTCGATTCAGACTAAGATAGGTGAAAAATCGATTCAGCTTCAGCCAGACGAAAGTATAGTCTATAACAAGACGAACCAGAATCTGCATGTTGAGAGGGGATTGAGTGAACGGGCCATGATGTGGAAGAATGATGAACTGGCATTTAATGGGGAAACTTTGGAGGAAATAGCTGTTATCTTGGACAGGCTTTACAATGTTTCATTTGAGTTTGAATCGGAAGAGATTAAATCGTACAGATTCACAGGTGTCATTAAAAACAACAGTCTCGAAAATGTGATTGAGTTAATCAGTTTGACATCCCCCATTTCATATAAGATAATGAATAGCACAATAAGAATAAAAAAGAAATGATTGTTTAACTTTAATGAATGAAGAATGCCTATGAAAAATTAGAAAATATAATCAGTAGTTCCGGTGATTCCGAAAGGGGCACCGGACTCAAGATACTTATCTGTGGAATGAACTCCTTACACCAGGTATTTGTTCCATGGTAGTTTGAAGACAAACCTTGTAATAAGAATACTAAAGAAAAGAAACACATGTATAATCAAACCAAAAGAATGATGGCGATAGGTGGCTTTTGTCTTATCTCAAGCATCGCTCTATCGGCACAAATATCCCTAAAACTTCATAACAAGAAGACCAGTGATGTAATTACGGAAATCGAGCAAGTAAGCGATTATCGATTCTTTTACAATAATGGACTATCTGGACTATCTAAAGTGATTTCCGTACAGGCTGATAATGCAGACATTCGTTCTGTGTTGGAGCAAATCAAGCAGCAGACAGGCATTTCTTATTTGATTAAAGACAACAAGCAGATTGTTTTGTCGGCCTCTGAATCAAGTCAGCAACAGAGAAACGTGACAGTTCATGGAACGGTAACAGACACACAAGGCCTACCTATTATCGGTGCCAATATTCTTGAAAAGGGTACAACCAACGGCACCATTACAGACATTGACGGAAAATTCACTTTGACCGTGTCTGAAAATGCCATGCTGCAGATCAGTTACATCGGTTGTGTGGAACAAAGCGTCTCGGTTAAAGGTAAAAATGTTCTCAACATTAAACTGAAGGAAGACAGCAAAAGTCTGGACGAAGTGGTGGTAGTGGCCTTTGGAACCCAGAAGAAGAGTAGTCTGACTGCTGCAGTAGCCACAGTCGATTCCAAGGAAATTGCAGGTCGTTCCGTAGCCAATATTTCCCAAGCGCTTCAAGGAGTTTCTCCGGGTCTGAACATTACGGCGGCCAACATGGGAGGTGCATTGAACAATAACCCCTCTATTGATATTCGTGGAACAGGTACTATCGGCGAAGGGTCTTCATCGGCTCCTCTGGTCTTGATTGATGGTACGCCGGGTGACTTGAACATGATCAACATGCAGGATGTGGAGAACATTTCGGTGCTAAAGGATGGAGGTTCAGCAGCCATCTATGGTTCGCGTGCTGCCTTTGGTGTCATCATGGTCACCACAAAGTCAGGCAAAAAAGGTAAGGTTTCTGTAAACTATAGCACTAATCTGCGTTGGGAAACACCTACCAACTTACCTTCATTTGTGAATAGCTATGATTTTGCCCAATATTTCAATGAAGTAGCTCGAAATTCTGGTTTGGGTGCTTTCTATACCGACGATGTGCTGCAGAAGACGAAGGACTTTATGGACGGAAAGATTGACTATGCTACCGAGTACGATGCCAATGGCGTTTGGAAAAAGAACATGCAGTCATGGGGGAATACGGAGTGGTTTGACGTTTACTACAAGGATTGGACTTTCTCACAGGAGCATAACATGAGCATCAATGGAGGGTCTGAGTCTGTTCGTTATTATATTTCTGCTAATTACCAGAATCTGGGTAGTGACCAGAATTTCGGCGATGAAGGATTGCAGCGCTATACCTTGAACGGTAAGATTAATGCCGATCCGTTCCCCTGGATGAAGTTGAACTATAACATGAAGTTCTCCAGAAAGAACTACAATGCGCCTACTTACCAGATGAATCCGGTGTATTACCATAGTATGCCGCGTCGGCGACCGTCCAATCCGGTATATACTCCCGACGGCATTTTCAATAAGGAATCTCAGCTGAATGAAATGGTTAATGGGGGTGATCATACCGATGATCTTGACATTCTGTACCAACAGCTTTCTGTTGTGCTCGAACCGATTAAGAGGTGGCAGATTTTCCTTGAAGGGAATATGCGCGTCGACCGTCAGGATATTCATAGTGACTGGAAGGTTATCAAGGAAAGAAAAGAAGACGGCTCTTATTTCAACATGGACCGTGATGATGGTATGGGTGGTCGTTCACGGGTTGAGGAAGCCTCTTACAAGACCAACTACTACAATACCAACATCTATACAAAATATAATTTCAGCCTAAATGAAGACCACCATTTCGACCTGTTGGCCGGTTTTCAAGCAGAGTTGAACAAATACAAGTCTATCTCTGCAGCTCGTGATGGTCTGATTTCAGAAGATGTGCCCACTTTAGGAAACACCACTTCCAATACACAGTTCAACATGGACAGCAACATGAATGAGTGGGCTACGGCAGGATTTTTCGGAAGCATCAATTACGATTTCAAGGGCCGTTACTTGTTGGAGGTAAAGTACCGTTATGACGGAAGTTCGCGTTTCCTGCGTAATCAGCGATGGAAGCATTATCCTTCTGTTTCGATGGCATGGAACGTGGCACATGAATCCTTTATGCAGCCTTTCAATGATGTGTTGGTACTTTGAAGTTGAGAGGTTCATATGCTAGCTTAGGTAACCAAAACACGAATGATATCTACCCATTCTTCCCCTCCATGGGATTGGGTATGGGAAACGGCTCATGGTTGTTGAATTCCAAACGCCCCAACACTGCCAATCCTCCCGCTCCGATTTCGCCGCTTCTTACTTGGGAAAAGGTAACTTCCTATGACTTGGGTCTCGATTTTGGACTGTTTGGCAACCGTTTGGTGGGTACGTTCGACTATTTTTGGCGTAACACCAACAATATGGTGGCTCCCGGAGAGGAACTGCCCAATACGGCAGGGGTTAGCTCACCATATACCAACAATGCGAAGATGCGCACCAAGGGTTGGGAACTGAGTGTCTCTTGGCGTGACAAGCTGTCCAATGGTTTGGGCTATGGTGCTACCCTTGTGATGTCGGATGCAATGTCGACCATTCTGTCCTACCCCAACGAGACTAACAACATTTCCAAATACTACAGAGGACGTAAGTTGGGTGAAATCTGGGGATATGAAACCAACGGACTGGCTAAAACAGACGAAGAAATGAAGTCGCATCTGGCTTCTCTTCCCAATGGCGGACAGAATGCTTTGGGAACTAACTGGGCAGCCGGAGACATCATGTATAAGGATCTCAATGGTGACGGAAAGATTGATGGCGGTCAAGGTGTCTTGGGTAATACCGGTGATAGAAAGGTAATCGGGAATGAAACTCCCCGATACAATTTTGGTCTGACACTCAATGCTGAATATAAGGGATTTGATTTTCGAATCTTTTTCCAGGGTACCTTGAAAAGAGACAAATGGCTCACTGGATTGAACATGTGGGGTGCTGATGGAGGTTATTGGCAGTCTACCTGCTTGAAGGAAAACATGGACTATTTCCGACCGGCTGATACAGACAGTTATTTCGGGCCAAACGTGAATGGTTATTTGCCTCGCCCGCTTTTGGGAGCCAGTGCGAACAACAATAAGCAAGTGAATTCCCAGTATCTCCAGGATGCTTCCTATATGCGATGCAAGAACATTCAGTTGGGGTATACCTTCCCCAAACAATGGATCAGTAACTGGGGCCTTCAGAACATGAGAATGTTTGTTTCGGCAGAAAACCTGTTTGTGATTACAGGTTTGAAAGCAGGAGCTTATGACCCTGAAGTTTTGGATGGCTATGCAGCAGGTTCCGGTAAGGCTGCACCTTTGAAAACAGCCATATCCTTTGGATTGAATGTTTCACTTTAAACCTTTAATGTACATAAAAAATGAATACACATAAATACCTGTTTTTAGGACTTTTTGCTCTGTCTATTAGTTCCTGTAATGACTTTCTTGACAGAGAACCGCTTGATAAGATTACTCCAGAATCCTATTTCCAGACTGCTGAACAGTTGAGTACCTACGCGCTTACGCAGTATAATTTTAAAGCACATTTTGGATCAGGCTATGATTTCGGCGTTTACAGAGATGATAACAATACGGACGTTCAAGTGTCGAGTGAAGGGATCTAAATCGTTGGGCACCAGGTATCCAGACGGTACCCGACGGCGATGGAGGCTGGACATTCGGTGACATTTACAAATGTAACTATTTCTTCGACCAAGTTTTGCCTAAGTATGAAGGTGGAATGATTCAAGGTAACGTAGCCGATATCAAACATTACATTGGCGAAATGTACATGATACGTGCTAACTGTTACTTCAATTACCTCAAGAAATTCGGTGATTTCCCAATTATAGAGCATAATATTGCATTGGACGACAAGGAAGCGCTGATTAAGGCGAATGAAAGAAAGCCGATGACTACAGTGGCTCGATTCATCTTGTCAGATTTGGATAAAGCAATCGAACTGATGGAGCAGAATGCGAGTGACGACAATAAACGTAACCGCCTGACCAAGGAAGCTGCTTATCTGCTGAAATCCAGAGTGGCACTTTATGTCGGATCATGGTTGAACAGCTTTCAAGGTACTGCCTTTGTGCCAGGAGGTCAAGGATGGCCGGGAGCAGAAAAGGATTACAATGCGAATGTACAGGTAAACGTGAGCGAAGAAATCGCTTTTTTTCTGGATGAATCCATGAAAGCTTCCAAGTTCATTGCTGACAACATCTCTCTTACCGAGAACAATTTGTCAAATTATGAAGAAGAAAGAAACCCTTATGTCCGTATGTTTGCCGACAAGGATCTTTCCTCTTACGATGAAGTGATTTTTTGGCGTGCCGGTGATGCAGCCTCTTTCAAGGTAGGCTATGGATATGCTCATACACAGGGTGGATCGAATACGGGTTATACTCGCGCTTATGTTAACAGCTTCCTGATGGAAGACGGATCACCAATCTATTCTTCTTCCGATTACCAAGGTGATGAGTTGTTAGCAAACGTGAAACAGGGTCGTGACAACAGACTTGTGCAGTTCATGAAAATCAAGGGGGAAGCAATGAGCAAACTGAACAATGGCGAACTTGTTTTGTTCCCTGAACCGCAAATCATTACTACGGCTGAATACAAATCAACAACGGGCTATGATATCAAAAAAGGATTGACCATGTCAGTTGATGACAAGATTCAGAACAATCAAGTGGTAGGTGTCATCGAATACCGTGCCGCGGAAGCTTACTTGAACTACATAGAAGCTTGCTATTTGCGTAAGGGATCCATCGATGCCAGTGCTGACAAGTATTGGAAAGCCATTCGCAAGCGTGCCGGCGTGAGTGAAGATTACCGTCGCACCATTGAATTAACAGACATGTCCAAGGAAAGCTGTCTGCTTTCTGCTTATACGGCTGGAAAACTAGTAGATAAAACCATGTTCAATATTCGGAGAGAAAGGGCTTGTGAATTGATGTCGGAAGGCTTTAGATGGGATGACTTAAGACGCTGGCGCTCCATGGATCAGCTGGTGAACACTCCTTATCAGGTAGAAGGATTCAAATTATGGGGTGAAATGAAAAACTGGTACACAGGCCTTCATTACGAAGGCGATGGTCAAGGTACTGCGAATGTTTCCTCACCGGCTTTAAGTGATTATATCCGGCCGTATCAGATTATCAAAGACAACAATTCTTTGTATGACGGATTGAAATGGACACCAGCAAATTACTTGTCTCCAATTGGTATCAGTCAATTTACCATCACTTCGGCGAGCGTTTCAGACATTTCATCGTCTCCTCTATATCAAAATCCGGGTTGGCCAAAAGTTGCCGGTGGTGTAGCCGAAAGTGTACCTGGATTTTAGATTTTTTCAAGAAATAGATAACCGTATGGTATCTATATTTGGTTAGTTATAATTAAAGAGTAAGTGAAGAGAAGGTGTGTCGTTCATTACGGCACACCTCCTTGCTTTTGCATGATGTGGAATATCATTGTGTGCTCTGTTTTTTTGATTATCTAACGTATTCGTATATCAAGCGAGACTGTGCTGCTCCCTCGATTTGAAAACGTAACGTATTCAGATAGGTTATTTATCCCTTTACCAGACATTTAATATGTTTTCTTTAGATTAGGGCATTCCAGCCAGCTGTCGGGCTATCCGCTGCAAGTCCTCATTCCATTCCGGGCTATCCACTTCTATCCCTAATGCGTTAAAGCGGTAGAGACCGTGTTTGATTTCCTCTCCGAATCTTCTTCCTGTTGCTTCCTCCCTGTTTGCAGGTTGATTGCATGCTCCGTCTGACTGACCTTTTTCTACGGCAAAGGTTTAAGGGAATCGGAAAAGAAAGAGTTCCGGGCCAAAACCCTTTGTCTTGAAAAAAATAACGATGGACGGCCTCGCTGTCCCCAACATTTTTTTCATCCAAAACTTTTCGTATTCCTCCTTCCCTTACCTGTGATGGCCGTAAAAAGGCTCAGAAACTCAGACGGGGCAAAAATCCCATTAAAAAAAAGGTCGTCAGCAGGAAAAGAACCTCCAAGGAAACTTGAAATAAAAAGGTCTAGAAATCTAGCTGAAGCATAAATCTCAAAAAGTTGAACCCTTAATACTCAAAGCTATGGCAAAAGGACAATACCCAAGTTTGGAACGGCAGTGGAGAAAGTTGATGTATGCTTTCTATCAGTACTACCCGATGCAGTTCAAGAAGGTTTCGCAGCGCGACTGGCAGGTACGCAAGCTCATTTGGGACTTCAAAGACGGACGGGCATACAAGGCAGTGGCACCGCAAACGCCATGATTAAATGTTTCGGCAGCGAAGTGAAAAACATCGTTTTTGCGTGCATTCCGGCATCATCCGCAGCGAAGAACGAAATCCGCTACAAGGAGTTTGCCGCCATGGTATGCAGACTCACCGGTGCCATCAATGCCTATGACCACATCCACGTAGAAGGCGAACGCTTGGCGGTGCACGAGAAGTTTGACCAAAAGAAACTGCAGTTGGTGCAGGTCATTGAATTTGACAAAGAATTTTTCAAAGGCAAGAAGGTGCTTTGCTTCGACGACATTCTCACCAAAGGCTTTTCCTATGCCCGCTTTGCCCTTCAGTTGGAGAAATTGGGAGCCGAAATCTTGGGCGGCTTCTTTATCGGAAAGACGCAGTTCCAAATGTAATCACCATCCATCACTCAGCCCCTTGTGCAGCAGGGGGCTGAAAATAAAAATCGGGTCCGCGCCACCGGGCGCGGACAGTCTTCCCTCTCCTGGACATTTCCTCATCCTGTCAACGTCCTTTTCCCAAGCTGTCTTCCTTCACCGTGACGCTTCTGCAGAACACTCCCCGAAGTCCGACCATTCTCCGTCCCACCAGGTCGATGGCCAGTTCTTCTGCCTTTTCCTCGTTTCTGGCTGACACACTCAGCGTTTCCGTTTCTCCCAATTCGGTGGTGACGGTAACCAGATAGGAGCGGTTTTTATTTAAGTCCATCTCCGATTCAGTGTGTGTCCAGTGGATAAGTGTAGCCGGCTTTCTGCGTACTCGCTGCAGCATCTTGACCTTGACGGGAGTCGGACTTCCCAAAGCCTTGGCAGCAGATCTCCTAAAAAGACAGACCGGACTTCCGCTTGCCCAAAACTACTGGAGACTGAGAGAAGGCAAGGGCCTGCTGAACATCTTCGACCAGACCTCGCTGGACATGTGGTCAAAGCTCATCTCCGATATCCGACGCTTTACCGGATCGCCCGTGGCGCTGCCGAACCGCTTCATGGACGATATACGCGCTGAGCGTGAACAGCTGCTCAAGCGGATGGAGCAATACCGCACCTGGCTCTCACAGGGAACCTCTCCTGTCTATCATTATGACTGCTATCAGCACGGTGGATGCGTGTATCGCAGACAAGCGCTCGAACTAGCGCTTTCCTCCTGGCTGAAAGATAAAGGTATGGACCTGACAGAACCCCCTGACAGCTGCCTATGGACATGTCGGCCAGCGACAGGGAAGCATGGCGACAGCGGCCACGTTCACTGGTTGACCGGATCCTGAGGGAGCAGCTCATCGCCTGGCAGGAGGTGTATCAAGAGGCATCCCAAATCTGCGCTGAAATCCAGCGGGTCATCGACCGTACCGAGCAGAGCCGGAGAAGATGTGAGGCTGTCCTTCAGGATGAGCGTTCATCCGAAACAGAAAAGACCGAAGCTGTCCGGATCCTCGATGAGGTGAACCGGGTGAATCCGCTCATCGATAGCGGTGTGATGAACAAACGGAATTTCTTCTACATAGACGAAATCTGGCAGATCCGGACGGACATGGACAACCGCTCCTCAATAGATGCTGCCATCAATGCGCTTTTGTTGTGGATCGGTGACATTCCATCGCTGACGGCAGAACACCGGCTCATCTACCGGCAGGACCAGGATAAAGTCAATGCCTACAAAGAATGGAAATCCCTGATGCGTAAGCAGTTTTCCACTTCCAAGGAAAAGCACGGAAGCTACGATGCTGCTGCCATTGCGGAGGAAATTCGTACCACCATCAAAAGCATCATGGTTCCTAAAATTGAGTAATATATCTATTTCGGATATACAAAATTTAGTATCCCCTAAATCTCTCCGATTGCTCGCTGTCCTGGGCAGATCCTTATGCAGCTCAGCCTGGACAGCAAGCGACAGAGTTAAATGCCATAGTCTATCAAGAAAAAAAGTCGGATCAGCATATACTACTGAATCCGACTTTATCATTTGCCTGGAAATGCTTCCAGATTTTTCCACTTTTTGTTTGGTATTGCAAAGGTACTGTTTTTTTTTGTTACACCGACAAAGTTTACCTCAAAAAACGAATGATTTAACATTCTGAATTCTCATGCTGCCATACTCCTGCCCACCCTATAGCGGACTGGCTGTTCCTGCATGGAGTGTCACCAGCAGGCTCATGCTTCACTTGCCCGTGACACTCCATGCAGGAAGGAATAAAGGAAACACTCCTGCAGTTCTCCTGGAGAGAGAGCAGGCTCTTGACTCTTCAAGACAACCGCAAGACCGTTTCTTGTTCTTTATCCCGGCAGCCTTTTTCTTACCCACCCTTTTGAACCCCTTACGCTGTAAGGGAGAGCGGTAGCCGGATGCGGTGCGGATAGTGGCAGGTGAAAGCTGCTTCACCGGAAGATTTTCCTTGTGCCGTTTTGGATGTTTCTCCTCTTCTTTTTCCGGAAGTAAAAGCGGAAGGCTACCTGGTAGGATGGCTGAGCAGGACTCCTTCTGATGGTGGTTCCATTCCACCGGCGCAGCCCTCTTACTGGTTGGACACCCCTTCTTCATACTTGACAAGGAAAGGGCTTCGTTGCGACTTCCACACCTCGGTCAAAGGAATGTGGCTTCCACACCTTCCCCGCTTGGGCAGGGCTGATGGCGCTATGGGTAGCTATGCCAGCTGTCTTTTCAGCAAGGTACAGCATCCCTTTCTGCACGCAGTCACCACGAATTTTTCCGGTCACTTTTACAGTCAATCTTAAACGAAGTCATAATCATTTTCCGTGTGCAAAGGTAGTATGACGCATACCCCTTGTAGAGGGGTTGGGGGGACGATTCGCAAGCACCGGAATCCTATTTGACTGAAATCTTCCTTTTCCCTTGGAAAAGAGTATTTAAGACAAATTGCTTGCTGCCATCTTAACCAATAAACCGGAGTAAAATCTTCCTTTTTCCGCTGCACAGAAAAAGCGTATTTCGCTCCTGTTTCATGGTGTACCCCGGAGCCGTCATACAGGTTATTGCACTGTAAAATTGATTCATTAACTTCTAAAATTGACAGATATGAAAAAGTTGGAAAATTCATTCGCAGTGACAGGTTTTATCGGTAAGGATGCTGAAATCCGCAGTTTTCAAACAGCCAGCGTAGCCCGTTTCTCTATCGCCATCAGCCGGGCTGAAAAGGAAGGTGAAGAAACCACCTATGTCTCCTCCTTCATGGGCGTAGAAGCCTGGCGCAAAAACGAAGCCCTCGATTCCTTCGATGTACTGAAGAAGGGGAACCTGGTTACGGTGGAGGGCTACTTCAAGCCGGAAGAATGGACAGATGCCGAATCCGGAGCCAAGCGCAGCCGCATAGTCATGGTAGCCACCAAGTTCTACCTCGCCCCGGAAAAAGAAGAGGAGAAGCCTGCTCCCAAGCAGGCAGCAACCAAGAAGAAAAAATCTTCCAAATAGGTGAAGCGGCTTCGGCCGCTTTTCTTTTTGCACCGCATCCGGATTGGTTTTGCGTACACGCAGACGGACCCACCCGCCCCTTCAGTGGTATGTTTCCCTTGCTTGCCGCTGTCGGCTATAAATGGCCGACGGACAGGCAAGAGAAACACCTTGTTCATCCCATATCCTTCCTTGAGTAACCCAGTCAACACGGTAAACGAGCCGACTCGGCCACCCAAGGAAGAGAGCAGTAAGGCAAAGCCTTGTTTTTATCTTTGCGTTCACGCAGTTCTTCCCACCCACCCTTCAGCGGTATGGCTGTTCCGCCCTTTTTCGGCATGAGCGGAACCGTCTGCAAGCAAACGGCACGGTTCATGCCGAGGTCGGAAGGAACAAACGCTGTTCAGGCTGGCCCGCCGGCTTCCTCAGAGCTAAGTTTTCAACTTAACAACCTCGGTCACTGGCGTTCCTTGCCTGCCCAGGGATTGTTCCGGCAGCCGGTGCTCACCCATTGAAAGGCTAAAGCCTTTCTTTATAAACCGGAATCTAATCCGTTGTTAGGGAGTCAGTTCACGGATTACTTTATGCATTCCGTCTTTCTCTTTTTCTCCGGTGTTTTGCGCTCCCATATTCCATTTTAGAATCTGCTCCATCTGAGAGCCCTTTTGGATACGGCAAAGGTATGAGGAGAAATGGAAATGAAAGAGTTCCGGGCAAAGCCCTTTGGTCGTAAAAAAATAACGATGGACGGCTACGCTGTCCCCAACATTTTTTATGCCCAAAACTTTTCTTATTCCATTCTATCCTTACTGAATTCTGCCGTAAAAAGGCTCATAAACTCAGATGGGGCAGAAATCCCTTTAAAAAAAGTCGGCTAACAGAAAAAGACCAAGACGGAAATTCGTAAAAAGGTCTATAAATCTAGCTGAAGCATAAATCCGAAGTTTCACTTTAATCATTACGCTTATGATAACCATTTCCAGAGAGTTAGAAAACGCATTCGGACTGAGTCCACTGTATTCAAAAGAGGGTCAGGGCTTCAATGCCACCGTACTGGCTATGTTTGTTCTCCCGGGCACCAGTGCCTGTTGGATGGCTACCGAGGCTGAACGACAGCCAAACGGCGATTGGGTCTTCTTCGGCTACTGCCACATCCACGAATGGGAATGGGGGTATTTCTCCTTCTCTGAGCTAGCGGAGCTGGACCTGCACGGCTATGTAGTGGAAACCCTTCGCATCCAACCGGACAAACTGAGGTCATCGACTGCTACAATGCGTTTCAGAAGGTGGCAGGTTAATCCTGCCCCTTCCTTCCACTCAGTATTCACCCAAAACGATGAGATAACGATGATTTACGAGACAAACTGCACCCAGCTTTCCATCGACGAATGGACAATGCTGATGAAACATGCTCGAAGCTGTTCCTACCGCTTGTTGGTCCAGCGCATTCGAAAGGAACTGCCGGACTTGTACGAGTCTCTTGCCTTGCAATATCCCAACCCGTATGCAGGACAATGCCGGCAAACACTCACCCATTATATCCTGGTACACTCTGCCATCGAGTATTTTATCCGAAAGTAAAACTGCCATCATGAAAAGCTTGGAATCTTACCAAACCGCTCATGCAGGTCTGTTCAAAACTGAGACCTGCTATATCTATCATTACACGGCTTGCAATGGTCTCCGATTCGAGACCATTGCAAGCTCTTTGGACGAATGCCGGAAGGCTCGCGACAGATGGCTGCGCTCCCTCTCCGTCTCTTTCACGGGACACAGACATCTGTCAGAACATACCGACTTTCTTGTACTGAAGCTGAAGAATGAAATCATCCGTGCCTACCGGACTGGCAAGCGCTTCTTCAAAACGGGCGGTGCTGTCGGCTTCGATACACTGGCCGCAGAAGTTGTCCTTCAACTGAGGGAGCATCTTCCGGAGCTGGCCCTGATGGTCATTGTTCCGTTTGAAGGACAGGACATATATTTTTCCCCTGCCTCCAAGGTCCGCTATCGCCGGATCCTCGATCAGGCAGATGAAGTTGTGGTCCTGTCCGCTACCTACTTCCAACATTGCTATCTGCGTCGAAACGCTTACATGGTGAACCATGCTTCCCGACTGATAGCCTACTATGACGGTGTAGGTACCGGTGGAACCTCCTTTACGGTCCGACTGGCTGAATCCAAACAGATTCCGGTAAGTAATCTCTTTCAATGAAACGAATGGTGCCCGCCATCCGATAAAGGATGACGGGCACCATTCGTTTCTGTTTGTCAAGGCCAAATCCTCTTGAAGTGATAGGTTCCTTTCATCTCCCCTTCAATCGTAATGGTCACGCTTACATCGGCTTCTTCCGCCGAAACAGCTTTCCATTTAGACTGATTGGATGGCTTGACATACAGTTTTTCTTCTTCTATGTATCGATAGCCTATATTGACTCCAAAAACAGCTGCTATTTTCTCACCATCGTTCTGGAAGTACGCTGCTTCTTTCCGAGTCACATCAAAGACTCCCAAATCGCCCTGTTTGAGCGGGACGTTCCTATTGAACAGCAGGGTATCATACAACATCTCCTTGGTCTGGTATGCCAGTTTTTTCAAAGACTTATCGATGTAAACAACCTTGATGTTGTCATGCTTCAGTTCATGGATGAATTCCTCATCCACATCCTTGTCCTCCAAATAGCGTACAAACTCTTTGCTGTCTTCTGACAGTACGGGTATCTTGATATTATTGGCTGATAAATACTTTTCCATATATGTTTGATTTACACATAACAAAGATAATATAATTATTATATATATGCAACTTTAGACACGGTTATGTTATACTTATATCGTTGTATATCAGACTATTTATATATTTTTATATCACCATCTTTCATCAAATCCTCATTCCAGTCTTTCTGATTAGGCAAGTCCACAAACGAGAGTGAGGAAACTTTCTGATTCATCGCTTCTTCACTGAGACTTTCCACATCTTCCCGACCGTTGAAGAAACGGTTGTACATCCATAGCGTGTACTTATACCCCTGCCTGTCATTATCAAAAATCGTACGGATTTCCCGGATGTAGTTCCGCTCCAGAATAACCTGCAGCAGATTCATCTGACCTTCCGTCAATGTTCCTTCGCTGGACAGGTAAACCAGGTTCCTGGGGCTCTTCTCGTGATGGAGCTGATAATGCGAAATGCAGTCGATGATAGACTCACCGACATAGAGGATGTCTATCGGCCGGCTCCGGTCATGGGCGCTCAGAGCCAGGCAGTCGTACTTCCCTCCGATGACTCCCTTGAAGGATTCGCTCCGCTGCGAGATGGCCTGCACTCCCTGCTCGTTGTACATCTTCACACAGAGGTTCTGATAGGTCTTATATTTTTTCCTTACCTCACGCACATAGAAGGTGTCCTTAAACGTCGGACTTTCGATGCTCTCCCGGGTGATTCCCCTGTTCTGAAGATAGTCTCCACGGTAAGATTTCAGCTGTCCCAAGTAAAAATGCAGTTCATCGGTTGTGATTGATGAACTGCCCACGCGATAGCTGCTCTGCTCCGGAGTCACAATCTGATTCGTTTGGATATACCCCTGCAGCATCTCACCCACTTCCCGAAGGGTAGGCCGCTTGCCGGTCGTTTCCATCAAGTGATCCTGCATCAGGTCCAAGATGGTGCGTCCACGCACACTGTCGCTGTGCACATCCCAATAGGTATATTGGTTCTGCGCATTGCGCTTGATGACAATGGTATGGGTGCCATTGCTCATCTTCGGACAGGCTCTCGAACTTCCCTTCACAAATTTCCATCCCAGTTCATAAAGAAAATCTGGCAGCGAGATGAGTGTCTTGATCTGATTGAAATCCACTTTCATAGGCATAAGGATTATTGTTTGTCAATCATTTTAAAACACTTTTCCCCTTCCTTCCAGCCATCACCAAGCGTTGCTGACCGGAAAGAAGGGGAAAAAGCTATTCTCAGTTTCCCTTCATGGTAGTGAAGGTCAGGTCAATTGTCTTTTCGGGATTGCTGGCTACATCCAGCTCCTTAGTTTCATGATAGATTTCCTTGCCGTCCTGGGTGATGCGCATCGACAGGGTGCCGTTCTCCGTGGAATACAATACACCTTGCACCGTCATTTCCTTCACCAGCCCTTCGGTTGTATAGGTGGCAGTTCCGCTAAACGGTTCATCCACGGATGACTGGCTGACTCCGGTCTGTTCACACTTGAACTTCACCCCATCCAGATTGATGAGATGGGCGTTTCCACGGGGTGAATGACCGGTCACCTTGAAGGTGATGCTGTAGAGATGGCCTTCTTCTCCTGATATGGGAGAATCGTCACTGCTGCAGGAGGCAAACATTACACTCAGAAGGGTCACTAATGCAAAATAAAACTTTTTCATGGCGCTTGTTTTTTAGGGTTATAACTTCATGTTCTTGTTGTTTCTCGAATCATTGGGTTTCTTCAGTTTGTCTTTCTCAGCCTTCTTCCGGGCGATAGGTTCCAACACCTGGTTGACATCTTCAATAATCTTTACATAATTCTGTTGTACGATTTCCTCCAGGATATCCATTTCCAGCTTCTCGTTGCCGGATGCCAATTTGACCGGCAGAGAGAACGGAGGGATCTCTTTTTCTTCAAACTTGCACATGTTCATCTGCACATTGAAGAAGGGCGGCTTTCCACCGGCTATCTTGCCGATGAAGTGACCGGCTGACTGGCCAGCCACTTCACGGGCCTTCAGTACCTTTTCCTTCTGCAGGCTTTCAGTCCGGCTGTTTCCGCCTCCCTCCTGTTGAGAGAAACTTTCCTGGGCTTCCTTCTGTTCTCCGAAAAGATTTTCAATGTCCTTGGCAGTCTTTTCGTTTCCGGTCATACCATAGGCTTGGGTACCGCAGGATGCTTTCAAGATATTGGCACTCTTCTCTCCATAATCTCGGACTGCCTGATTGAAATCCTGCACAGCCAGGATGGTCGATACATTATGCTTTCGAGCGGTTCCGATAAAGGTGTCAATGCCTTGTAGCAGGATGGTCGGAAACTCATCCACCATGAAGACGCTGGTGGCTTTCCCAGGATTGTTCATCTGCGACATCAGCACACTACCGATACAGGAGATGGCTGGAGAAACGGCTTCCTTGATGGTGGGGGCATTACCGACACAAAGCAGAGTCGGATGCTCCTTGTTGGTGATGTCCAGCGAAAACTCTTCCTCCGGCAGGGGCGACAACACCCAAAAGATGTATTTGTTGTTCAGCATGACCAGCGGAGTCTGTGCCGATGATACGGCTCCGGCTGTCTGCTGCTGGGCTCCGAGCTTCCAGGCTGTCAGCATCGAAGACATGTTCAAAGCTATTTCAGCATCTTCCGAAAGCCATTCAAAAACAAGTTCGCTGTCAGAAAGAGCGAAAGCAATCACATGGGGTAGCGTACATATTCCCTTGTCCTTGTCTTTAAAGCATTTGTAGGCGATTGAATAGACGTAGTTGATGGCATTGTTCGCCCAGAAGTCAGTCTTCTCCTTCCAACTGGCCTCCAAATTCTTCATCAGGGTCATGATGATGTTCCGGATGAAAAGGGATTCATTCCCCTTGGCCATATACTTCGGTGAGAGCACATTCACTCTCACGGTTCTCGACATATCGACAAAGTTGATGTAGGCAAAGTTGGGGGTAGGCTTGCCTTGCTTCTTAAAGTATTCGATACTACCGTAAGCAATCCTCGACAGGATGGGTGAGTTGTCCTTGGTCGGATCACCTTCCCAGTCATAGATGAATCCGGCATAATTCCGTTCGGCACATTGGTAAATCATTCCCTTGATCCAGCTTTCAGACTTTCCGGATCCGGGTCCTCCGTCGATGTAGATATTCTGTTGGGGCTTGTGGATGACCAGGGGGCCTTCAGCCGTCTCAAAGGCGAAGTAGAAAGGAGATGTCTCGTTGCTCAATCCGAAGATACTTGAATCTGAGACCACCTTCCGGCGGAAGAAATAAGGTAACGTCTTGATGACAAGCAGGGTGTAGCCGACAAAAACTACGGGAAAGAAGAAGAGGTTATACCAGCGGATTACCTTGCTGGCAGCTACCAGCGCGGTAGCTGCCAGCAAGGTCAAACTGGTATAAAACCACTTCCTGTCCTCCGGTCCCGGCTTGCGGTATGGAAAGAGAAAGGCCAGTCCGGCTATCAGTATCACATAGAGGAAACGGAACAGGAGCTGCTTGTCCATCAGTTTTCCCCAAATTCCTTGCATCTCCGGTTCATAGAACCGGTTGATGATTGCCCACTGAAACAGCACGGCCATCCCAATCAGCGTAGATAGCAGTATCAGGATGAATGACAGGTCTTTCTTCTCTTTATCCATACCTTTATCACTTTAGGCAGTTACTTCTTCTTTCTTCTCAGCTTTTCCAAGCAGTTCGATGCGGTTGACGGTCAGGGTCACCGAAGGGATGCAGTTGCCATCGTCCTTCTTGAATACATCGACAAAGACATCACCGGTCACATAGACCTGCACACCCTTCTTGATGTATTCCACTACCTTGCTTTCGTAATTCACGAAACAGCATACCCACAGCGTCTGTTCTGCTCCCTGCGCGTTCTTATACTTGGTTGAAACATTGAAGTTGAAACCTTTTCCATTCTTGTTCGCACGTGCATCTGCACCTACATAACCGATAATTTGTCCTGTAAACATAGTTTTAAAATTTAAAGTGCTAAAATAAAATCATTATTCATGGTTTTCCGTTCCTGATAGGCCTCCATCCAGTCATTGGCGGTGCGGTCATTGATTTCCAAATTCAGTTCCATCATGTCCTTCATATACATCTTCCGCAACGGCACACTGGCCATCACATCCTCCAAAGTGAACGAAACGGATTCCGGCTTGTCCGCTATGCCGAACTGCCGGTCCAGATGTTCCTTCATCCCTTCCGTCAGATGACTGCTGTCAATCCGTTCCATCAGTTCCGGTGCCGGAACAAATCCTTCCTTCTTCAGGTCATCCAGCAGTTCCTTGTTTCCCTGAATAACACCCACCATGAATTTTTCTTCCTGACTTAACAGAGAAAACATCTCCTGACTCCGTTCCTGTATCATACCACTGGCCTTTCCGACATCCGACAGGATGCTGTAGATGAACTTCGGGTCTTCCTTCAGCGCAGCCAGCCAGTTCTTCAGATACATGGCATTCTCCTCGCGAATGCTGGTCGTGATGCCCATGGCCTGTCCGGTAGTGGCTGCAGTCAGTTCGGCAATGAGTTCTTCCTTGGCGTATTTATCATCCCCAAAGACAACTCCCTTTTCCCGGTTCAGCAGATGCACTTCCCCGGTGGAATGGGCCATCTCATGCATCAGGGTGGCATAAAACGATTCACCGTCCTCAAACTGCCCTTTCAGGGGGACAACGATGTGCCCGTCCTTTTCCCCGCGTGCGTAGTAGGCCTGGTTCCCTTCCTTGGGCAGGATCGGACACACCCATTTGCCTTCTCTTATCATGACATCCAGCAGGGGCATGGCGAACATGCCTTTTTCATCCTTCAAGGCCGGTGACTTGAACCGGTTTTCCAGCTGTTCGTACAGTTCCGGCTTCACTTCCTTCAGATTGGTCTGATTCACATTGAAGACGTTGTAGGTCTTCATATAAGGGGTCACCTTGTAGTTCTCCTGCTCCTCCCTGCTGAGATGGCGGTACTGGTCCATGGTAATCTTCTTCCCGTTCTTGTCCTTGATGCTGAAGTTCCAATAGACCACCGGGAAGGAGTGTTCCCCCTTCAATACGTTCAGCCCCTTTTCCTTGGCCTGCATGAAAGTCATATAGACCGGCATGCCATACTGCTCCTTTTCCGTCAGTAAAAACAGCATAAAGGAATTGACCCCGTTGTAGTTCCGGCCATCGATGTTCTGTGGAAGTCCCCCACCCTTGGTGCTGAACCACGGCTGCTGCCAGTTATCCTCCACTTGCTGGATCTTTTCAATCATCAGTTCTGCAAAACGTTGCAGGGCTTTGTCACTTGCGGTATCCATAGGCTACTCATATAGATGGTTGATTTCATAGTCCAACAGCCATTCCCGGGCTGTTTCGTCACTCAATTCGCGGTCTGAAGCAGCCATGGCTGCCTGATAGGCCGTTGCCAGTTCATCCTGGGCAAGGAGAAACTGCAAATCGCTGATCGCTCCGCTTTGGTTCAGCTGAACCAGTTCGTCATAATCTTCTCTCATACGGTTGCGTTTTAGGGTGAATACTATAGATCATTGAAAGCCCGGCTTACGGTGTTGCCGATGGCTCTTGTGTTTTCCTTCAGGTGGCTGGGTTTCGGCGTGCTGGCCAGCTTGACATCGCCCAGCGTCTTTCCCGGCTTTTCCAGACCGAATATCTTCTGCACGGCTATCAGGGTCTTGGGCTGTACACCGGATTCCCGCATCAGTGCCAAATCCTTATCAGTGATTTGATAACCGCTCCGCTGAATTTCCTGTATCGTGTGATAACGCTCTTCCAAGGCAGCTTCCACCAGCCTTCTGCTCTGCTTTTCATTCTCCGACAGTTCGTGCGTCTTCACACCGAAAAGCATCCTGACTTCCTCGGTTTCCTGTTCGTCCAGTCCCAACGTCCGGGCCACTCCCTTCACATACTCCTCGCTGGGCTTGTAGCCCTCTTCCCGCAGCATCTCGATCTTCTCAAAATCGCGCCGACCGACCGCCTCTTTAAATTCGCTGTTCCTATCCCGGCCTTGCGTGGGTTCCTGCCCGGCTTTCTGTTCCAGTCCGACGGGCTGCACATCCAGCCGCTGCCGCATGGCCTGTATCATCTCGTGGGCCTTCTCGTTAGACACGCTCTGTATATTTTGGATCATCACGCCCTTCCGGTCTTCCGTCAGCTGGATGTCAGCGATAAAGTAACCGTCCTTGCTGTGCAGCAGCTTGTTCTCCAACGAATGCCCGTTGGCCAGCAGATACTTGTCAGACTTGGTGAGCTTATAGCCTTCGTATTCATCTGTCTTGCCGATGACCTGGGGTATCTTCAGCTCCTGGTTGCTGCGCACAATCACACTGTTCAGGTCCCGGTCCACCTGCAGGAAGATATCCTTGTCCCGGATGCGGACCGGCACCACCTCCCCGGCCAGCAGCTGCTCCTTGTCCTTCTTACTGAGTTTCTTCCCCAAAATCTTGTCCGGGATGACCAGCGATTCCTTCCGGTAAAAGACGGAAATACCGTCTGCATTGAATCGCAACTTCCCTGGCCTGCCGTTGAGGTCCATCAGGTCTGACATCACTCCCTTCTCCAGCCTAGTTCCCTTCCCGTCGAGGATGTTCCCTTGCTGTTGGGCATATTCATAAAGGGCCTGTCCGGTATAGCTCACCTTGTTCTTGTGGTCGATGATGGTGAAGCCGTCCCTCTCCTCTCCTTTCAGGTTCTCCCACCGGATGATGCTGACCCCTTCCTTTTCCAGTTCCTTCAGATAGGCCGGATCATTGGCCCGGTCCTTGTCGAAGAAAGCAGCTACCCGCTCTTTCGAGGCTTCCCTTCCCGGTTCATCATCAATCATACTGGCCCTTGCACGGATTTCTTTCACACCCATGACTATATTTTCGTCTCCTTTCCGAAATCGAAAGTGACCATCCCTATATTCGGTTTCATAACCCAATGACTGGGCGATGCCGCTGAATTGTCCGGCATTCTCAAAATTATAGGTTTCAAATGCTTCTCTCAGTTTCATAGCTTCAGAATTTATAAAGTGGTTCTGCAGATAGGATATATTCATTCAGTACGGCAAGCTTCATATGCCTACCCCCGTTCTTCTCATACAGTTCGATTTCAAAGACCTTGTCGTCCGGAATGGTGAACTTGTTGAATCCGAGCACAAGCCGGTTGCTACCCTTTCCCTTGATCTTCGTGTTAAACTCATCCTGATAAATGGGCTCGATGGTGGTCTCCTGCTGGATGGCGTTCTTCCGCTTCTTCTGGTCCCTTTCGAAGCATTTCACAAACTCAATATCGTAATCGATATATGAGTTGTTCTTCAGATCAAAGACAAAGAACATATAGTCTTCATGTACATATAGGTTGGCCATCGACAACTCGAACTTATTCTCAATAACTCCCAGACTAAAGATGTTACGTTTCTTCTTCTTGAGTTCCTGCAAGTGCTTCGCCATCTCCTCGCTGTTCACGTCCACATGGGCAGTATAGGGTCGCTGGTCATTGTAGTTATAGGTAAAGACAGAAGTATTGCTCCGTTGAATGGTGATATGGTAGGTGTTCATCTTCCGGTCAATGACAAACAGGTTGGAGGTATTTACAGCATCCTTGGCAGTCGCAACCTTCAGCTGGTTGTTATAGCTACTCAGTGTAAAGGATGCCTCGTTGCCCGGCGTTCCATAGACAATATCGCCCGGGAAGAAGAACTCGGCCACATGCAAGTCACTCACTTCTGCCCGGTAGTCGTGATGTTCCCATTTGTTCCTGTCTTCGTAGATATTGGGCTGCCCGTCCGTCTCTCCTGCCGGAAGGTAACGGATGTGTAGGTATAGACGCTTCCGTCGATGCAGACCACCGTCAGGTTCGTCTCTTCTTCAAAGCCTTCGGTCTGTGCCGACAGCCGGATGACATGAGGGGCTTCCTCTAACCGGCTGGCCATCACGAGATCCTTCTGGCCGATTTCGATGTCATTCACTTGCACCGGGAATACGATATGCTTGACACAATCGAAGGTAACGTAGATGTCCTTCGGCTGGATAGCCTGCTGCAGGGGCTGTTTCTCTTGTGCCGTCACAAGGAGCGAACACAGCAGCAGGAGAATGAGAGTCAGTTCTTTTTTCATGGTCTTCACGCTTTAAGGGTTACTGAAAAATGCAGTATAGAAGGTGATGCCCCATAGGAGGAGCACACAAAGGAGAAAAGAGAGGAGTAACGATCTTATCTCCGAAAAGGCTTTTCCATCTTTACGGGCCGCATAGATACGGTAACCGAAAAATACAGCGGAAATAGCCAACAGGTAATTCAAAATATCTATCATAACTTGTCGATTAAGGTTTGTAACGGGTGACTTTTGACCGGTTCTTGCTGAGCCATTTCTTCATACAGGCGCTGTAACTCGGCTTGCACAGCCTGGCGTTTCAGCTTCGATTCTTTGGTCTCTTCCTGGATGTACATCTGATAGTTTGCCTTCAGATGTACCTTCACCTGCGAGAGACTCATGTTCAGGATCTGCTTGGCTATCTGGGTGGTGGCGCTCACCACACTGGTCACCTCACTGGCCATCGTTCCGATGGATGAAAGCGGCATGTCGATGTTCTGCACCAGTCCCTGCTCCATCCGCTTGGCAGCACTGGCCTTCAGATTGTTCGGCAGGTTCAGTCCTTCCATGGCATCGTTGTCATAAATGACGAACGATACGGGGTTGATATTGTCCCCCACCTTCAGACTACTCACCACCACATCCAGCCGGCTGGCTCCCAAGGTAGCCACCCCGTAGAAGAGGGTGTTGGCCGGTATCTTCATGCCGGCTACGGTCACGTCCTCCAGCAGACGCATCCTGACGGTGCTTCCCGTCACCACCGTCTGGTCACCATGGATGCAGGCCTTAAACAGGTTGCTGCTCACCGGCACGGCGGTCTGCTGCTTCCGCATCCGTTTTCCGTTCTCCGCCACATAGATGGGCTTGCTTTCCTCCAGGCTGTCCAACAAGGGGCTGGACGGTTGCGCGGCTTCCTTCTTTTTCTTGTCATCATCGTATTGGAGGATGCGCTTATACATCTCCTTGCGGTAACGCTCCGATTCGTCCAGGTCCTTGCGGATCCGGGCATTCTTCCGGGCCTCCCGGATAATCTCGTTCAGGGCTTCTTCGTCTTCCAGCCCGTCCAGCTGCTGGTCCAGCTGCTGTGCGAAACGTCCCTGCCGTCCGCCTCCATAGCCCGACATCACCTCACTGTAAGGGTCGCCCTGCATTCTCCGGATACGTTCCAGCTTCCGTTCGTCATACTCCTCCTCCCGGTTGTGCAGGTCGAAATAGAAGTCCGAGCCTTTCACGTCCGATTCCTTCCGGATGCGTTCTTCCTCTTGTTTTTCCAACTCATCCCGCTTATAGGCTTCCAGCTTGTCGCCGGCCTTTTCCGATTCCTGGGCGGTGGGCTCAAAAAAGGCGGAAGCATCCTCTTTCTGCTGCGTCTCTTCGGACTGTCCTGCATGGATAAAGAACACATAGATAAACAGCATGCCCAGGATGATAGGAATCCCCATCAGCAGTTTGTTCTTATCCTTCAGTAAATCACTTGCTTTCATGGTCTGTCGTTTTTGGGGTTACAGATTCTGTCAAAGTCTCATCGTCGGCATAGCCGCCCTGCTCTACGGGGGCCGAATAGTGTACAATCCAGTCCTCGATCTTGGCTCCGTGGGCATTGTCTTCACTGCGCGAGACATCGTAGATGGTAAACTCAGCCACGATTTCCCGGGAGATGCTTCCCCGGGCCCGGTATCCAGTCTGCGTGAAGGAGATTTTTCCGGTCGTAGGAATCGTCTGGGTATCAATCTGAATGTCCTTGATGCTCACGTCATACCGGATATTCTTCTGAATCAGTGAGTTCTGCATGTTCACATCGTTATACTCGTTCAGCAGTTCCTTCCCCTTGTTTCCGATGAGGTTCAGCGCATACTTCACATGCTTTTCATAGGTGTTCTCGTCAAACGCATACCAGCTTTTGACAAAGCTCTTCACATGGTTCATGTATTCATACTTGCGCATGGCCAGCGAAGGCACGGCACTGGCGGTATATACTTCTCCCTTCCGGTCAATGACCAGTGCCTGGGCCTGTGCCTTTTCGATCTGCACAGACAGATAGATGAGACAGCTCACAAAGGCAAGGGTCAGCAGTACGCAATAGCCGACGGAGAGACGGATGGTCAGTCTGACTGCATCATCCGCAGACTTAAATTGGGTCAGGTTCATGGCTTACTTACTTTGGGTTATCGTTGATAAAGCTCTCTCCTATCGAGGCGGCTCCGCCTACGTTCGTCAGCCTGGTGGCTGCTCCGGCTCCGCCCAACAGGGCAACGGTGGCTGCCGTAGTCACAATCGACACGGCCTTTGAGATAATCTTGCCCGCATCGCTGTGTCCCACGATCTTCGAGGCCAACCAGAAACAGCTGCAATAGCTCCGATCAGCGCCAGGTCCATCCCCAGGTACTGGAGCTGTGTGGTGGCTCCGTCCACCATGTCGGCACTGGGGGTGTAGATGGCTTTCAGGGTCTGCCACATGATCTGATTCAGGATATTGATGACCGTAAAGACCATACAGCTGGAGCAGAGGGTTCCGAACCAGACGTTCAGCTGTTTCTGAAAGACCGGCAGCATGCTGACGGCAAAGACAAAGGGTCCCAAAATGACCAAAATCTTGACAATCACCACGCCGATGCCCAGGATGATAATCTGGATGACTTCCACCAGCAGAGCCGCAAAGGCATGAATGACCAGCGTAACCAGGTTGATGGGATTCAGCAGCTGCACGATTTTCTCCACACTCGACCGCACGCCTTTCATCTCGTCCTCTTCTTCCTTCTTGTCCAGCTCGTGCTGCATGGCTCCGGTGGTATCGGCTCCGTCCGCCACTTCGGATTCCAGCGCATGCTTGTCATATTCGGCCAGCATCTCACCCTGTTCGTCCGCCTGCCGGGTCATAAACTGGGCAAACTCCTCCGCCCGGCTGGAGGTCAGCGAAGTGGCTTCATTGATGACTTCCATCGTTCCGACGATGGTTTGCGCAATGGGCTTATACAAGGTCAGACAGAACATCAGCACCAGGCAACGGGCGATTTCCATCATGTCCGGAAACTTGTCTTCGTTCGGGGTCAGCAGCTGGCTGGCTCCATGGTAGAGGTAGTTGTAGGCCATGTTGCAGATGAAGCAGATAACACCTACACCAAAGGCGATAACGGTCATCTTCGATACCAGTTCCATGGTCAGACCGTCCGTGATCTGGAGTCCCCAGAGGAAATTGTCTTGATTCATAAGGCTTCTAGTTTATGTGTCGGGTATAGGCGGCCAAACGTCCCTGGTAGTAGGTCTTGCGGTTATGCCCTTTCAGGCTCTTGTAGATGACTACCGAACGGACCGATTCATTAAACTCTCTCATCTCTTCGGCGGCTTTCTCCACCGATGCCTTCACCTGTTCGATAAACTGCATTCTTCCTTCGGAGTTCATCGAAAAGTAGCTGGTCACGGTGGCCACCTTAAACAGCAGGTCCGTACTCAGACTCAGGTTGACGGTCACTCCCTGAAAGTTCAGAAACTTCAGACAGTTGTAGTTCGACCCCACGTTCATGTAGAAACTGTAGTCGCTGCTCAGACAGGCTACGTCATCCAGCAGATCTGCAAGATCCTTGAGCGAACGCAGCTGCTTGAGCTGGTCAATCTTCTGCAAGCCGAGACGCAGCTTTTGGGCATCTACCATCTCGTTGATCTGACTGGCCCATTTCTTCACATTTGAAGCCCATTCAAAAGAATTCAAATAGGTATGCCCCGGGTCATGCACAACCCACTGGGCTTTCGTCTCCAGGCTGCTTCCGGTGAGCAGCACCAGAGCGAGGATAAAGGCTGTAAGGTACTTTTTCATAACAAAGGTCTTATAAGATGAATAACACGGTAAATATCACGCAGACAATCCAGGCCAGCAGGTAGCTCCGGGCATTCTCCTTCTTCATGGCCAGTGCCCATACCACAAAGATCAAGGCTACTCCCAGCAGGGCGGCGGCAATGCTGCCGGCCACCCCGTTGCTCTGGGTGTAGAAGTCACTGCTCCAAACGGACAGTTGGGTCAATCCTTCAGTAGCATCATCCATGGCGTTTCCTCCTTTCTTCCAGATACAGGTTGATGGCCGTATAGGTGGATCCGGTCTCGTTGAACAGCTGCTTCAACCGGACCACCGTCGATTGCCGCGAGTCAAAGGCAACGGCTGCAAAATCCGAAACTTCGTTCCGGAAGATGAAGGCATCGTTCGCCATCTTGATAAAGAACTCCCTCCAGCGGTCGGTCCGCTGCAGCGATTCAATCATATTGATTTCCTCATCGGTGATGGACAATACGGCTTGCACCTCCGGCAGGTTCTGCCGATGCTCCGAGTGGTCCAGTATCACCTTCGTCGCACAGTTGATGATGATCGAATCCTTGATGCCTGACGGCATGTTCTTCAAGAATAAGATGTTCTGCGCAGCCAGGGTGATGCTTCCCTCTTTCTTGCGGAAAGTTCGGTACAAATAGGCTATGAAGTCACCAAATTTCTCATCCTGCAGGAAGTCCAGCGCTTCGTCGATAATCAGTTCCTTCATGATACCCTGACGTTTCTTGATTTTATCGACAATCATCTGCAGGGTGATGATGGCCACCAACGGGAAGTATTCCTTCTTCGAGGCATCTTCCATATCGAAAGCTATCAGCCGGTCATGTACAATGTCCACGTTCTCCTTCGCATTGAGCAGGAAGCTCAGTTCACCGGTACAGTAGGGTTCCAACAACAGGATGAGCTCTTCAATCTCAAACTTCTGCTTTTCAAACTCACTCATCCGCTGACTGAACACTTCCTTCAGATAGAGGCGGTAGGTCTTCATGTCCGGAAAGATGCGTTCGTGCTTCTCCCCTACCGATGAATTGTTCACATAATCATAGAACCCGACAATGGATTTCCGGAGGATGGCCGTCTCCGCCGGCACCATCTGTTCCCGAGCCTTCCAGATGTAGCTGATGATGGCCACAATGGTCTTGATCTGGTCATCCGCAGACTCGGCATCCGATGTGTCGATATACAGGTATCTGCCGTTCTTGTCCCGGTCACAGAGGAAGGGGTTGAAGGCAAACTTCTTCTGTTCCGTAGAGTCAAAATATTTTCCCCGATTCAAGGCAATCATCGAACGGTAGGATCCGCCGATGTCGATGATCATCACGTCTCTTCCCAGTTCGTAGCTCTGCAGGATGTAGTTGTTCAGCCAGAAGGACTTTCCGCTGCCGGAAGGACCGATGACAATCCGGTTCTTGTTGTTCAAGGTCGGATAGTCCCACAGGTTGATCTTGACCGGTGTGCCGAACCGGTCGTTGTAGATATGTCCCTTGGCATCCGACAGATACATGCCTTCCTTCTGCAGATAGCAGATGGCCTGCTTGGTGGTATTCACAAAGCCCCGGTAATTCGAGCGGGCGTTGCCGGGGATGTTCGTGAAGAACAGGTTGCAGAGTTCGGCATTCTCCACATAGCAGCTGCTCTGGTTCATGAAGCTGTACCCCTGCTGCGCCAAGGCTATCTTCCGCATCAAGGAGGTATGGTCTGTATCGTTCAGGATGACGTTGAAGGCGGTATAGGCCGTCTGATAGTCAAACTTCGTGATTTCGTTGCAGAAGGCTTCCTGTTCCCGCTGCTTCTCCGCTGCCGGTGGATAGAAGTTGGTGATGTAGTTGAGTGCATCCTTCTCCGCCCCGATGGCCGTCACGGTGGCATCCGGATCCGTAATCTCGATCACCACATTCACGATGTGGTTGAACGGAAGTCCCAGTCCCAACGGATAGAGCATCGAACACTTGCTCTTGATGTTGTCAGGTATCTCGATCTGCCCGCCAAAGGCTTTCGACTTGCCCGTGTGGGGCAGGTTCAGTTCCTTCAGATGTTCTCCCTCGTTTGTCAGCGAAAGCATGGCCACATACTGCTGCCCGATCTTCATGGTCCCATCCTTGGTGATGGCCATGGGATTGACGGCTTTTTGGGTGGCATCCGTTTCCGGATTTTCGTAAGACAGGTTGATGTAATCGTAGATGGCGTTGTTGAGTTCCACCTCGCTCATCTTCCGGATCTCAAACTGCTGGATGGAGGCCAGACCATTCTCGAAGTTCATCAGAAAGGCTTCCATTTCCTTCAACCGTTGCGGATAATCCTTATACGGTTGCTTAAAGGGGAAATACTGCTTCCGCAACAGCGAAGTGGAAGTGGCGCTTTTCCGCAGCTTTCCAGTCCGGTTCCCATTGGTAAACGTCACATACAGGTTGGAGTAGCTGTTCAGGATTTCCTTTCCGTCAAAGTGCCGGTTGTTCTCGGCTATCAATGCATTGGTGGAATATTCCGTGTTCCGGTATTCGCCTGTATAATAGAAGTTCTGCTGGTGTACCACAGTTCCGGCAGGAAGCATCTTCAACAGGGCTTCCAGCCGTTCGTGGATGTAGAGCGCATCACTCTCCGAAAGGGTGAAGACCTCCGGCAGAAACAGCCGATACCCGACCGTAATGTCCCCGTTGCCGTTGATAATCGCATCTTCGGTGATGGTCTGGATGGGCAGCACATCCCCCAAATCCACCGAGCGGTCTGTCAGCTCCACTTCGCTCTGACGACTGTAGATCAAGACCACTACCAAGGCCAGCAGTCCAATCAATAAGGTGATAAGTAAGATGATTCCAATCATTTGCTTCTTTGCAGGATAAATTTGAAAATCTGTTTCTTGTCTCTGATCTGTCGCGGTGTCGCGCTTCGCACACTGATACCGGTCAGATAATCCGGGTTACCGGCTTTATGCTCTTTCTTGAGGGTCCCGAACAGCATCCCGGAGAGTCCCAGGATGCCGGATACGATACCGATGATGAATACCGGATGCAGCTGCTTGAAAATGCTGAAAATGATAATCAAAGCCACCACTAGCATAAAGACGGCAAATTGTCCGGACGATAAACCGAAGAACTTGATCGGCTTGTTAATCTTCCGCATGGTGCGCATAGGCGTTTCCTCCTTAGATAATGAGGAAAGCTACCATGATGACCACTACGGCAATGATCCACCCCAGCAGGTATTCCTTGGCATGAGGGTTGTTGGTAGCCAGCGAATAAATGACAAAGACCAGGGCAATACCCAAAACGGCTGCCAGAATATACTTGGCCACATCGAGGATGGTATCTGCTCCTTCCTTCGCTTTGTCCGTTACCTCAGAAAGGCTGCTGATTTTCAGTCCGCTCTGTGCTTCCACCACCTGAGCCGTTCCCAACAGCATAAAGAAGACCAGCAAGGTAAAGATGGCTCTGCTGTGTTGATTCACGAAGTTTCTTACTCTCTCTTGGGTTCTTTCTAATGTTTTCATGGTTTCTAGTATTTTGGGTTATACGTTTATCTTTTCCAGGTCTTTCCATTCCACTTCCTTATAGCGGATGAAGTGGGGAGGTTCCTGTGCTTCCTTTCCGACTTTCCCTCCGGTGTAGTAGAAGGTTCTTCCGCTGTGAAACAGGTCAGCCAGTTTCTCGGCCACCTCCTCCTCTACCACATCCGACTGGAAGATGATGTTGATGACCGGTGTCACGGAAGCTGCAGGAGCTCCATCTTCCTTTTTTTCTCCCGGTTTCTTGCCGGTCTTCTGCTCCACCTTGGGAGTGGGCTTGTTGTAGTACCACCAAACGAGTCCGGCTGCGAGTCCTACCAATAGCAGGACATCGGTAAATCCTCCTAAATCAGCTGCCATATCAGTAACCAGGTTATCAGTGCAACAAGATAGGTAATGATGGCTTCCTTGGTTCGTTCATGATTGCTGATCAGCTTTTTAAGAACTGCCAGCCCGGCACAAACAAAGCCAACGCCAATCAAGGTAGTCCCTATTTCACGATATAGAGCTATCAGCCAGATACATCTGCACTGGCTAAAATGACTAAAGGATTCATAAGATGATGGGATTAGATTAGTATAGCAAGAACTTGATACCGACATTCCAGACCGTGTTCCAGTCTTCCACAGACAAAGGGTTCCAGAATTGCTGTACACGCCCCAACAGGGCGATACGCGGGGCTACGAATACTTCCAGTTCGGTTTCCAATTTCGGGCCGACAATAAAGGTGTATTTCTCATCGGGTCGCTTGTCAAACTCACAGCCGATAAAGGCTCCAAGACCTACGTTCCAATAGACGGATTTGAGGTTGGTGACAATCGTATAATAATAGCTTCCGTCCAGATGAAGGTCCCATGCCTTTTTATCTGCCCATTCGGTTTCTACCGGTACAGGCGTTTCCGGAGCTGCCGGTGCATTCCGTGTAGGTGCAGCTGCAGGAGGTGTGGCCGGAGGCGTAACAGGAACCGTCTGTTTAGGGATGGCATAGTCATAGGGTTTTTCAAAGTAGCTGATACCGGCTTTCCAGTAACTCTTTCGGTTGACGTACTTTGAGAAGGACAGGTTTCCGTAATGTCCGTAATCACCGAAAATATTGCTGCCATAGTTCATTTCCAGGGCAGAGATGTTTTTGTAGTGGCGTTGCGCGAAAGTGTTCATACTGCCTGCTATCAGCAGGCAAAATATGACTGTTACAAGATTCCGGTCCATGGTTTATCACTTGATTACGGGTTAATATTAGGTTTTTCTTTGTTTCACCTTTTTGCATCCATATGCAAGCAAAAAGGTGAATTTTGTGTCTTCTTCTGCTCCAAACATATAGATTATATACGAAACAGCAAACTTTCTGACACAATAAAAACAGCATCTTGCGCATAACTTAATCTACATTAAAAAATGCGCATACTCCTCATTCTACAACCTGCTCAGTCCCGTTTCTGCTTTACTCAGATTTTCAAGATGCGGGGGCTTTAAACATTTGCAATACAAAAAGCAATACATGAAGAGAGAAACCTTCTTTCATGTTAAAAGTTACGGAGGAAATATATATTCTCCGTAACTTTTAACATGTTTTATTCGTACTTTTTCGCAAGTAGTGTACCTTTGCACTCATAATATGAGGCAAATGGATAAAAGTGCAATCATCGATACGCTACAAGAGCAGGGAGGTTTCATAACCACGGGTGAAGTGAAAAGCCGCGGTGAATATGAACAGCTCCGCCGTGCCGCAGAAGCCGGAACGGTCATGCGGCTTCGTAAGGGTATCTATGCAGAATGCTCGGCCTTGGCAAACAACATGATAGATGTAGAACGTATAGTTCCACATGGAATCCTTTGCCTATATAGCGCATTTGCCTATTATGGCCTTTCTACGCAAGTGCCTTCCGCCACTTGCGTGGCCATAGAAGCCAAGAGAAAGGTGCGTCTGCCTGATTATCCTCCCATTGACCTCTATTACTGGAAAAAGGAAAATCTGGAGTTTGGCATCATCTCAAGGAATATATCGGGATATGACGTACGCATTACCGACATAGAGCGAACCGTTTGTGATGCGGTGAAGTACCGAAATAAGATTGGACTTGACGTATGCGGTGAAGTGATAGACAGCTACCTCAAAAAGGAAGATCGCAACATTTCGCTACTCCATGAATATGCTCTAAAACTAAGAGTAAAAAATATATTGACAACATATTTGGAAACAAGACTATGACAAAGAATATAGGAAAATCCATCAGGACACGCTTACTGAACCTTGCCAAAGAAGAGAAACAAGAGTACATGAAGGTGTTGGTAAGATACTTGCATGAACGCTTGTTGTTTCGTATCTCCGCAAGTCCTTACAAATGCCATTTTCTGCTGAAGGGCAGTTCGCTGTTGTTTGCATTGGATGGATTCAAGGCTCGTCCCACTATTGACATCGATTTGTTGGGAGATCGAATCAGCAATGACAGAGAAAACCTGAAAGAGGTATTCCAAAAAGTATGTGGCATCGAATGCGATGAAGATGGGGTCACATTTGATGCAGCTTCGCTTGAATTGGAACCGATAGCCGTAGAAAAGAAATATCCTGGCACCTGTGTGAAAGTGGTGGCCCACCTGGATACGATAGTACAACAGGTGTCTGTTGACATAGGGTTTGGTGATGTCGTAACACCCTATCCCCTATCTTTAGACTATCCGTTGTTGCTGCCGGATGTACCGGCTGTAGAGCTGTATGCCTACTCATTGGAAACATTGATTGCAGAAAAGTTCCACGCTATGGTTGACCGCGACGAAAGCAACAGTCGCATGAAGGATTTCTTTGATGTGTATCAACTATTCACCAATCACGAGATTGATCGGGATCTCCTTGCTGAAGCCATTTCAAGTACATTCAAAAACAGAAATATGCCTTATAGAGAGAATCTTGCTCTTTTCACAGACGAATTTGCAACAGATACAATGCGTAATATGGGATGGAAGGCTTTCCTGAAAAAGATACGTTGGAAAGAGCAAATAGATTTTTCTGTTGTGATGAAATGCATCAAAGAAAACCTGCAAGTATATTGGGATAAAAAAGCATGGTGAATGAATTGTAAACTAACATCTTATATACTTTATAGCTCCTCCATTCAAGCATGAATGATTCACAATATATTTTCTAAGAACCGCTACAACTTTCCAGTTGGAAATGACTGGTTGGTTGCAGCGGTTCTTGCCAAGAGAGAATATGCCTTATCGGAAATTACGACGGATATTGCTCAGCGTTTGGGGAGTGATGTTCAGATAACTGGCCACACTTTTCAGCGGACAATTCTGCAGAATCCATCGTTCGTTATTAAAGAGGTAGGTGAATTTAGCCTTGGCATCACTGGTTCGCATCATCTGTTTTCTGTCCGCATCACGTCTCCAAGCTCTCTCATAAATCAGATTGCTGAAGTGGTTGAAATTGATGGATGTGCAGTACAGATGATCGACATGATTCTTGTGCATACGCCAGATTTTGCTGTTTGCTACTGCCGTTATATCAAAAATGGATCAGCTGACTCCATCGCAGGTACCGCAAACCATATTCAATCCGCCAATGAATCGGTGCACGATTTCTCTTTCCTTCCCCTTTTCATCCTGGTCTGTAATGCTGCACTGTAGTATTCCGCTTTCCACGAAATACAGGTATTCAAGTTGGTCATCCTTGTGTATCAAGAATTCATTCCGTTTGAGTTCAATCACTTCGGTGTATCTTTCGATGTATAGGATCTCTTCCTCTTTGAAGAAGATGCTGTATTCTTTGGATAGTTCATCCAACACCCTTCGGCTAATGTAGTTGTTTCTCATTTAGGTTAATTAGGTTTTTGTGTGTGAATAAAAAACGGACGCCTTATGTTAGATAAGACATCCGTTTGCAAATATATATTTTGATTTAAAATCCGGTTATTCCCTTATAATCTTTTCAGAAATAAGCTATAAAATTATTATTTAGTAACCTTTCATCGTTTATCACTTAAAATAAGTCTCATTGATGTTGTATTTCACATCGGCATCCGGAAACTGCTCATACAGTGCTTCACGGAAGAGTTCCAGATACGTTCCCTCGATCTGCTCATAGATAAACTTCGTGGGTACGGCAAACACCAACAGGTTATTCTCTACGTCAATCAGTTTGATGAAAGAGAAGAACTGTCTGTATGCCAATGCATCCCGTTGTCTGATGGCATCCAACACTTTCTCAAACTTCGCCAGTTCAGAAGCAATACGGGAGAGTTTATCTACTGAATTATCCTGCGGCTCTTCCTGCTTCGGTTCCTCTTCCTTCACCTCCTCGCAGACAGGCTGATGAGCCTTGACAAAGTTCTTCAGACAGACCAGCACATAACCCTTGGGGTTCTGTGGCTTATACTTGGCCTCTTTCTCCTTGAGGGTCAGGATTTCCTGCTCCAGTGCCGGCAGCATCTCATCCACCCAGCTGTCCGTCATAAACTTCAAGTCGTTGTCCGTATAGCCGTATTCCTTCTTGAGGTGATCCAAGACAGAGTTTACATCCTTCTGCACCTGTCCCTTTTCCAACAGCTGCTTGCCCATTTCGCTCATCTTGATCGTAAACTTGATTTCATCGGGCGTTCCACGCTTGCGTGTGGTTCTGTAGATGGGTTCGTAGTCAAACGAAATGTCAATCAGATTCTTTTCCAACAGTTTGTCCATTTCCTTCTTGACCGGATTCAGCACCTTCTGACAGAATTCCCAATACGACGGATAGATTTCATCCTTCACCACGTTGTTCTTCCGGTCGTAACGCAACAGCCCGAGATACTCCTTAAATTCGATGTAGTCCACCGTTTTGGTCTTGTAGTTCCGCCACCGTTCCAGGTAGATATATACCCGGGGCGTACGCTTTTTCTTACAGAATTGCGCGATGGTGGCGATGTGGTTCACATAGCCATGGCTCATGTCGAAGACATCCGACAGATTCTTCGTCAGCATCGTGACGGAAATGATTCCCTTTCTCCGCTTGCCGCCCTTATAGGCATAGGGGTTCCCATTCACGTCATCGCTGTTCGTAGGGATGACAATGCGGCTGAACAGGTTGATGTACACCCGGTTGGCCAGCTTCTTGTTCTCATAGACCGGATAAGACATGCTCATCTTCATCAGGTTTTCACAGGCCGACTCCAGCTTGTCATACATATCGCTCCGGATGCCCAAGTCGGACAGGTCCAGGTCGATGGTGATGGCTTCCCTGGCCATTTCATCATTCGAAAAAAGGGTGAGCTGCTTTCCCCCGCCCTGGCTCTTGCAGTTGCGCGACAGATACTCCTCGATACGTTCCTGGATGGCTTTAGACAAAGCTATGATGATGTTCATCTGCATCAGTGTAAAGTCACCGCTGATCATCGAATAGATGACCGGCTGCTTGATCCATTTCACGTCAGCCAACTCCGCAATCAGCCCGTTGTCGCTCTGCATTAACTGGTTTACTTTCTTCCTTCCCATAGCATGTGTTCTTATCGGTTGCGAAAATAAGGTTTATATTCGGTTTATCCATCTGTTTCCCTAATTTATTAACATATATTAGCGTATTTATAATAAACTGAATTTCAGTTGCTTATACTATAAATATACGTTGTATTATTGTCTGTTAGGTGGTTAATCCTTGCTGTTTGGGTGGTTTTTGGCATGTGCAGGACATCAAGTGTTGACCTTTTGGGTGGATAGGTCATATCCCATTCCGTTCCTTTTGAATAGGTGTTTACCTTTTAGGTGGTATAGACACAGATTCTTTAGGTTTTTTGTCGGACATTGACCTTTTGGGAGTTGAACGGCCTCACTTTTACAACCATTTTGGATATGTTGACCTTTTGGGTGGAATGGAAAAAGAGCTTTCAGACCGTTTTGCGGATGTTGACCTTTTGGGTGGTTCATCCATCTGTCCGGTTCATACAGGCTTCTCATCGGAAAAACTTGGCATTTTGGCCGGATTCCATCCGAAAAACCAAGATTCACGGCTGGATTTCCAATCAAAGTGTTGACCTTTTGGGTGGAAAGTGTTGACCTTTTAGGTGGGTAGTGTTGACCTTTTAGGTGGGTAGTGTTGACCTTTTAGGTG